>WLWG01000459.1_pt1 | contig 41589 bp, 58 predicted proteins | sample 6712871 | NCBI WGS metagenome assembly WLWG01 (sample SAMN12718693, study PRJNA515312) | sponge metagenome | isolation source: marine sponge | host: Mycale hentscheli | place: New Zealand: South Island, Marlborough, Capsize Point | collected 2003-05-01
GTTCGCCTTCAGGAACCTGGACAGGGCCGGCGCGCCCCTGAACGCGGAGCGCAAGGAGTACCTTAAGGGCTATACCAAGTGGCAGCAGAATTCGGCGGACAACCTTGCCAGGTACATCAAGGAGATGAGCGGCACAGCGGCGAGTGAGGCGGAACAAATAAGGCTGGAGAAGGGCCTCCCCAACACCAAGGATAGCCCGGTCGAATACCAGTCCAAGCTCGAGAACAAAACAGCTCAGCTCAAGGCCATGCACGCGCGCTATAGCTATCTGCGCAACAACGGTATTCCGACAAGCGGCGACTTTGGCGGCATCGGCCTTGATCAGGTCCCTCAGCTCATTCAGCAACGAGGTGAGCAGCTGGAGCAAGAAGCCGCCGCCTCAGGCATGCCAGCCGATCAGATAGAAATGATGGTGGCCGAACAACTCAAAGCAGAGTTTGGACTCTGACATGGCAGATTACACGCGCCTATTAGGCCCTTCGTCTCCCGCCTCTGTATCGGACCCCCAGCAGAAGGCGCGCAGCAACTATGCCGACATGCTCCTTGGAACGGCGTCGGCGCCCCAGGCACAGCAGGAGGCGCCAGAAGCGCCAAAGCGTGAGGTCCCCTGGCTAGAAAGCGCCGCTCAGGGGTTGATCGATACGGCGACATTTGGCTATGGCGATGAGATAGAGGCGGGCCTGCGCGCTGGTGCCGGTAAGATCCAAAGCGCTTTCGGCGGTCAGGGCGAAACCTACGACCAGGCTTTGGCTGACGTCAGGGAGCGCCAGGCAAACGCGCCGGGGGCAAGTTACTACCCTGGGGCTATAGCCGGGGCCCTCATTCCTGGCGCCGGAATAGCAGGCGCTGCCGGTAGGGCAACCACCAGGGCTGGGCAATACGCCCTCGGCGCCGGCGCAGGGGCGATAGAGGGCGGTATTGCGGCTAGCGGGGAGGCGCAAGGTGGTATTGGAGACCGTCTGTCGGCAGTACCGGCAGGGGCTGCTTTGGGAGCGGCTGGTGGTGCAATTGGAACTTCCATCGGGCGTGGTCTCACACGGTTTGCAGATAGACGAGCGGCACGTGATATCCAACGGCTCGATCCAAATGGCATCCAGACGATCCAGGCGCAAGCACGAGAACATGGAGTTCAGCTCACGCCAGCTGAAATGACTAATCTTCCTTCCTTAGCCCAGCAACAGAAACAGGTGGGAAATACGGTTGGTGCCGGAGATGATCTGGCCGACTTCTACCGCATGCGCCAAGACGAGCAGATAGAGCCAGCAATCCGCCAGTACATGGACAATATCTCTGAATTCCATGGCGATGAAGCGTCTGGTGAGATGGTGAGGGCGGCGGCAAACAGGGCGATGAGCAATGTTGCTGAGATGAGGGCCGATCAAGCCTCGCCAATCTACCAGCGCGCCTTTGCCGACCAATCGTCTGAGGTTGATACTGAACGTGTTCTGCAAAGCATAGCCAGGACGTCGGCACGTTTCCCCGAAACCGGCGCCGTTCGAAGGAGGCTTGATAGAGCTGGTCGACTTCTCCAAAGGGAGGTTGTGAGAGAGGCTGACGATGGGTCAGTCATTACAGAACTTGTTCCAGAAACCAGAGTTGACGTTCTTCATGGCGCTAAGTTAGAGCTGGATCAGATGCTGGAAAGATCGCCGGCAAACCCAATAGGGAACACAGAGCGGCGGCAGATCACCGGGGTAAAGAACCAACTCCTCGAAGCAATGGACGCAGCCTCCCCTGACTATGGCGCGGCGCGCGCCATTTATGCCGATCTTTCCCCTGGGGTGGAGCGCGTGCGCGAAGGCATCGCCGGCACTATCGCTGACCTTCCAGACCAGCAGCTGCGCACTGTGGCGGGTCGCCTGTTTGACGCAAAGAAGCTCAGCCCACGATCAGCCCTTGAGGCAAGGAGGCAGCTTCAGGGCGCCGACCCCGATGCATGGCAGGCTATCAAGCGGTCCTATATCGAGGACACCTGGATTAAGGCCAGTCAGGAAACACTAGGTAGTGGCGGCACGCCGATCAATGCAGGCGCCAAGTTCCGCAAGCTCCTTATGGGCAACGCCCGTCAGCGCCAAATCCTGGCTAACACGATGGAGCCTGAGGAATTCAGGACGCTCAACAGCCTCACCAACGTTCTGGAGGCTTCAGGGCGCGTCAAAATGATCGGATCGGACACGGAGTGGAACAGGCTGGCGAATGAAGCGGCCAAGAAGGCGTCGGCATCGCCACTGTCCAGGGCCTTGCGCTACGTATCCCTGGACGCCCTCAAGGAAGCGGCTAACGCTTGGGATGAGCGCAGATTTGCTGCAAACTCGGATGCAGTAGTGAGGATGATCACATCGCCGAACGGCATGCAGTTGATCCGTGAGCTTCGCCAATCGTCTCCAAACGCACAGTTTCAGCGTGCGGTCATCGGCTATGCGCTATCGCAGACGGCGGCTAGATCGATTGATTTGCAGGATGACCAGCCGCAAGGGGCACAGCAGCCGCCAATGCCTCAGCAGGCACAACAAGCCATTCCGGCACCCGCGCCGTCTCAGGCGGCAGCGCAGCCCCCTATACCCGGACAGCAGGTTATGGACGATTTGATTTCTCAGCAGCGCTCCGCCGTTTCTGACTTTGCACGGAGGTAACGATGGTTTCGGTCTTTCAACGAAGAACCCCTGGGGGCGATGTCTCTGAGGACAATTCTAAGTACACCCCCATGCCTGCCGGTATTGACCGTCCCGAACTGCTCACCTTGCCGGCAAAGACCGACGTAAAACTTAGATGTGAGGGCGTGACTTCAAATAACACGGAAATCACCGGAGAATCTCAGTACTATTTGGTTGATGTCTGATGAAGCTCGAGCGCGAAGAGCGCGAACATCCGTTAACCCAAGAGAAAATCATAAGGTGGGTGAAAGGAGGTGCTGGCGTGATAGTTCTCACAGCAGCAGCCACAGCAGGCTGGCTTTCGATGGGGTTTCCGGTGCCGGCGACAACGGCTTATGTCCTCGAGGAGATGGCGCCTCATATCGTTCAGGTTCAGAATATCGAGGAATTCGCCCGGGGAACCCGAAAGATTGTGCTCAGGCAGAAGCAAGCATTCCTTCTCGAGGAGATCAGGAAACTCGAGGAAGACGCTGAAGGCAAAGGGAGGACTCCTCACGTCAGGGCCTTGCTGGAGATAAAGAGGGACCAGGAAAGGCTCATTGTCGAGCAGATTGGTCAACTGGAAACCGAAGAGTAGGAGCAATCATGACACCATCTCTCAAAGAACTCGAAATTCTGGCGCGCACTATATGGGGCGAGGCGCGCGGCGAAGGGCTCAAGGGTCAGCGCGCCGTGGCGCACGTGATCATGAACCGTGTCAGGGACGGACGCTGGCCGCCTGCGATCATCGGGGTTTGCCGCCAGCCCATGCAGTTCAGTTGCTGGAACATGGGCGGAGAGCAATCGCAGCGAGCCGAGTGTACCGCGGTTCACACCGACCTCCTGGTCAAGACCGGCTGCTACACCGCGGCTGTCATCGTGGCCACAGACTACGATCAGGATGACATCACGGCCGGCGCCAATCACTACCTGACGACGGAGCTATTCCACAGTGACAAGGCGCCGTCCTGGGCCGATCCCAACAAGGTGACGGTGGCCGTGGGCAACCACACGTTTTTGAGGTTGTAGCGTGCATCCTGTTGAACTCCAAAGCATCTTTGTCTGGGCAAATGGCGGAGATGTTCAGGCCATGCTGAAAAGGTACGTCGACACCTTTCAGGCAGGCGGCATGGACTTTTGCGAAGCCATCATGGCAACAGCCGATATCGTAGGCCTACCTAAGCCGACCGACCCGCCTGGAGGTAGGCGACCAATCCCAGAACGAAAGCGAGCATGATGAACGAACTCACGACAGTGACCTTCAACGGCGGTTCTTTTTTGACGACCGAGATCGACGGCGTGCCGCATGTCGCCATGAGGCCGGTGGTGCGGAATGTTGGATTGGCGTGGCAGCCCCAGAACAGGAAGATGGTCGATAATGCCCGCTGGAAGTGTCGCCATATGGTGTCACCAGATCTAAGGGGGCGACCACAAAAAATGATCGCCCTCCCCGTCGACCAACTCCCCGATTGGTTCCACAACATCAACACGGCAAAGATCCCCGACCCTGAAATCCGAGAGTCGATCCTGCTGTACCAGCAAGAGGGTTGCCGCGCACTCAATGACTATTGGCGCAAGGGCTATGCCAAGCGCCCTGACGTCGATGACCGAGACGACCTCATCAGGGAACTTATGACACTGGTGAGGAACCAGGGCGAGCTACTTGCCAGCCAGCGCAATGAGCTTGCGCGCCTTTCAGGTGAAGTTGCTCAACTGAGTGCCGCGGATGTCTGCAAGCCCTATACTCTTGAACAGGTAAAGAAGCTGCTTAAGGTGGAGAATGGCCCGGCCCGTGTCGGCGTTACGATTACGGCATGGTGGCTTGCTTACCTAAGAAAGATCAAGCGCCATCCTTTGGATGGAATGCCTACCAGGTTCGAGCGTGATCTTGTCGCTCAATGGATCCTTGAGAACAATATAGAGCTTCGTGCAGCTGAGTGGTGCAGGCGTCATGTGTTGAAAAACAAGGAACTTGGACCGCGCGTAATGCCGTTGTTCGAAGGGAAGGTTGAACGGCAACAGCGCCTCTACGACGAGGCCATGAAAAATCAAAGGGAAGAAAATGGGAATTTGGGGAACGATATTCGGTGCGGGGATCAAGGAGCCGATTGAGGCGATTGGCAACGTCATCGACGAGCTTCATACCTCGAAGGAGGAGAAGCTCACCCACCAGCAGCTCATGGAGCGCCTGAGACAGCGGCCTATGTTGGCCCAGATGGCCGTCAACAAGGTCGAGGCCCAACATCGATCTATCTTCGTGGCCGGGTGGCGGCCGGCCGCTGGCTGGGTGTGCGTGGCGGCTCTTGCATATATGTGGCTGCTGCGGGTCATACTAAACGACGCGTTTGGCATGGCGGGCTATCCGCTCCCTGACCTGGACGTGTCGGTGGCCGAGGTGATGGGCATCCTGACGCCTATGCTAGGCCTAGGAGCGTATCGGACCGCTGAAAAGATGGCAGGCAGGGCCAAATAAAAAACCCCGGGCCCCTGTCAGGGAAGGCCCGGGGGAATAGGCTTCATCATGAAATGCACCTATCTCGTGCCAGCCCAACCTAATGGTAGCTGGTGTGCAGATCAATGGTTGGCTCATTGCTGGCTACGCCGTATCCCCTGCGCTCCTGGACGTGAACGCCATGCTCCGACAGCTCATCGTGGTAGATTTCCGGGATAGTTCCGTCATGGCCGTCAGGGGCGAGGCACACGATGATATGGTCGGAGTTCTGGTCGTCGATGATCAGGTTGAGGTCCTTCTCATCTGAGACTATCCGGCACGTCTGGCGAAAAAGCTCCATCTGATAGCCAACGGACGGGTCAACGGCCAGGTCGGCCAGATATCGCCAGTCCACAATACCAAAACCGTGGTTGTGGAGATCTGCAGCGACGTTGCGCAGGTAGGGATAGAGCTGAGCGCCAGGCCTGTCTATTCTGGTTTTCATGTCAGTAAGTCATCCTTGGCCATTTCCATGAGTCTATTGAGGAGGGGCGGAGGCATTTGCTTTTTCTTTGGCCGGCGATCATAGATTTTTCTCATGCGTTCGAGACGGTGCCAGGCCTTGCGCTCCTTGCGGTGCTCGCGCCATGCGTCCTTATCCGCGATGCGGGTGGCGTGGCGCATAACCTGGCGAGATGCTGGTTTTTCCGGGAGATGGTCAGTCGCACGGCTTGCGCGTCTCCTATCGGCCACCCATGGTTCCTCGTCCTTGCGATATCTCCTGCTCATGATGCGTGGTCCCTTGCTCTGCGGAATGATCTTGCGGCGATGCCCATGTGCCTGCCAAAGGATCGGGGGCTAAAGCAATACCAAGCGGAGTAGGCACACAAGAGGATAAAAAAACCGATCATGTCGATTTCCTAGGTGGGTTGAGAAAGCCCTCCAGGGACTTCGCCTTGTCCATGTCGAGCTGCGCTTGCTCAACCCTGGCCTTTTGGTTGACGGAAGGGCCGCGGGATTTCTCGCCGGCGGTGCCTACCTTAACCAGCTTGGTTACCGGTTCTGTCAATCTTCATCTCCCGCAAGGTCGATGCCGTCAAAGGGACTGTCCGTATCGCTGACGTCACCTTCAACCTCATCGCCATCCTCACCATCGAGTTCGTCGAATTTCGCGTCAAAGATGGGGTCAAGCTCCTCATTGATAGGGAAGCCGTCCTGAGCGTCAAGCAAGGAGCACGCTTGGTGAACGTCGTCTTGCAACGTCTCCAGCGCTCCTGGGTCCGTCTCCTTAGAAATGGCGTGCTTAACATCTCGAAGCAGGTGCGTTTTGTAGACGACCTTACCGCGTAACGTCAGCTTCACCCTCTTGCGGGCGGGCTTGGGAGTTTCGTCAGGGTGACGGGAGTTTTGTATTTTATCCAAATCTTCATCAGATAACTCACCAACATCAAGGGCCTCTCTTGTGACCTCGCCCGTCTCCGGGTCGACATCGGAATAGCCTCCTGCCTGCATGGGTTCGGTCGGACCATTGCCCTTGATGTCGCTCACCATATCCTCAGCCGAGGCCTTTGGCGTAACGTCCTTGGGCTCAGGGTCGGGCTGTTCCTCAAAGTGCCTGGTTAGACCGACGTCCATATGCACGCCCATGAGGATGTCGCCACAGAGCTGGTTGCACAGCACGCGCTCAGCAACGTGGATGATCTGCCGTTTCGGCGCCGTCGGCCAGGTCAGGGCGTTGCGGGGGTGGCATTCGTTCAGGTAGATCTCAGGGGTTTCCGTCTCTGTGCCGTCTGGCCTGGTCGCAATGGCCTTGACCCATAGACCGACCTCATCCTCAGGCTTCCACTTAGACACGACAGTCATGATAGGGGTCTTCTTCCCCTGCTTGTCTGTAAACTTGGAAAACTTGGGATTACCGTCTGGCCAGGTAGCCTGCTCCTTTGCCCACTTGCCCGTGACCTTGCTCCAGTCTCCGCCGTACTCATAGCGGATGTCCTTGGCCCGGCCGCTGCGCAGGATAATAGCACTCGCCAGCACGCCCTCGATGCCGATCTGCCCCTTGCCTGGGGCGTAGGTCTTGCCGGCGACGGCGCGCGGGTCCATGCCCCAGTTGAGCGCGTTCTTGATGACGCTCAGGCATTCGGTGGGCTTTTCCTTGAGATGATCGCGCGTGAGTTCGCTGCCTGCCATGTCGCGCGCCATATTCTCGAAGTGAGCACGCAGCTCCGGCACGAAGTCGATACGCATCCCCAGGGGCATGGACTGGAGTTCATCCTTGGTGATGACGTCTCGAATGGACCAACCTAGGTCGGCGGGCAAGCCAGCGGCGGTTGTCGTGGTGAGGTCGTTCATGTCGCGTTTCCTGTTAAAAAGGGAGTTCGTCGCCTAGATCATCATCGTTATTTTCAATTAAATGATCATAGATGGCAAGGGCCTTTCTGGCGTCCCAGTAGGCGTCATGCATAGGAACGTCATCGGGAAATCCTTCCTGGTCAACCTGCTCCCAAGCGTCTTCGAGCTTTGGCCATTTGCCGCCCTTCAGGCGCGCCCACTCCTTCATGGTGCAGAATTGCATTGCGCTGTTAGGAAGCGTCATGTCGCAACGTCTTGCGGCAATCTCCAGGATCTTCATATCGAAGGATACGTTGTGTGCAATGATCCTATCGACCTTCATCGCCAAGGAAATCACCACGTGCATGATGACGTTTGGAGGGACTCCAAGATCAATCGTCTTCTGCCTTGATATGCCGTGAACTTTGAAGGCGCCTTCCTGAGGGTCAACAGGGCACACCACATGAGATGAATATTCTCCGACAATATCTCCGTTCTCTCTCATCACCATGCCGATCTGCATAATGTGAGGCTGGTCCTCATGGTCGAGCGGCTTGGATGAGCTGGGAAAGCCGGTGGTTTCGACGTCGATGGCGAGTTCAATCATCTTTTTTATCCTCAATGAGTTTGATCTGCTCTGGAGTTGCTTTCGTGTAGGTCAAGGTGATGCTTTTCCCGCTGTCTTCTGCGCAGATCGGGCAAATGGACTTTTCGTAGTTGTCCTTATCCAAAAACCCAGCCTCCTGGCTGTCGTATCCGCAGGTGAGGCATTCAACCCAATACAGATCAGTCACTACAGTTCACCTCGATATAGGGGCTCATGGCCTCGCATTGGCCGCGGCGGGGGCCTTTGACGCGCCTCCTTCTCCAGATCGCCCTTTTTCCAGAATCCTCTGTTTTCCAAAGAATCCAACGGACACCATCCGGCTTAGAAGGCTTGGCTTGGAAGGGTTGGCATATCGTTACAATCTCCTCAGGGCTATCCGAGAAGTCTGCTAACTCCCCCATTTCCCCGTCAGCCCAGCCCCAGCATGCGCACGAACTACCAACGCAGTACATTTCTTGGTGCGGCGTTGCCATAAATGGGCAAATCTTCGATGCAGCGTCGTCTTCTGTCATCTTTTGCGGCATGGTCTATTTCCTCAAAAGTGGGCCGAATTGGCAGGCTTCGCTGTCCCAGGCTGAGCAGAACTTAGCCGAACACAGCATGTTCATGGGTCCGGGGTTGGCCACAGCAGTGTGTAGATCCCCCCTGTCCAGGCAGTCGTAGATGGTGGTTGCCAGGTGAACGATGATCGCCATTGCATGAAGCTGAGCCTCTAGGATTGGGATGTCGATCACCTCGATAGGAGGCTGTGGCGAAAACTCCTTGCAGCGCTTGGCATAGTCCAGGGCGGCGCTGTCCACCAAGAACCCGTTGTTCCTCAACAGCAGAATATAGGAGCCCTGCTGGGCTATGGATGACGGCCGGTTGGTGCCGGTCTTGGTATCGCGCAATAGGCCACCGATGATGTGGTAGCGGTCGAGCGTGCCGGTGACTTCCACCTCCTTGCCGTTGGGTAGCGTCACAATCATCGACAGGGCTTGCTCGACGATGTTCGGTTCCGTCTCTGGCCTGATGTCCTGGTGGTAGCGCTCCAGTATCCTGGTAGCCGCCTTGACGGCCTTGGTGGGGGTGGGGGTGGTCGTGTCACTGATGAGCGGGGTCTTGGTCTCTTCGGCGATCAGCTGGCCGCAGGCTGCAGATGCGTGTCTGACCCGCAGTGCGCCGCCGTGAGATCCTGTGGACTTCAGCTCATTCATGAGAAAGGCGACCCCTTCATGGACACCCCGACCCACTACGGCGCCAATGTGCTGCCTCCTGGGCTTGATGCCTAGCTCGGCTGCCTTCTCAGGCTCAGCCGTCTGAAACCACTCCGCTACCGCTTTCTTCTGACAGGTCGCGTAGGTGTCCAGGCTTGAGCTTCTTAGCCTTATCGTTTTCATGGAACGTCTCTTTGTGCGGTTGTTGTCCGTTAGGAGTGGGTCACCCTAACGAAACCCAGTTTATTTGCAATGAAGTTTACAATTTCTTGAACAATCCCATAGACGCTATTGCTTTCGGTGAGTTCGTCCCAAACATAGAAGTTGAAGTCATCGTCGCTCCTGATCGACACCACCTTGTTGACGACCTCCTTGAGAATGCTCTCATCCTCGTCACTGAGCTTTGGCTGCTCTTTGACGACGGCCGGCATCTGTGCGGACACGCGGCGCTCGTAGGCCCTTAGGTCTAGGTATCCAAGGTCGTGACCAGCCCAGCAGGTGACATCGTGCAGGAGATCGCGGAGGTAAGGTCCGGTGTTGTACCTCTTGCATGCCCGGTGGATATCGACCGGGTGCTCTGCCTTAGCTTCGAAGCATTCCAAGCAGATCGGCGTTGCCCCTAGGGCGGACATGAGGTCGTCGCGGCCCTCATGATAGTCGCATATGATGCACTTTTTCACTTTCATTCCCCGTTCGAAGAGGGGTGCTTGCCGTCGAACTGAAAGTCGCCGAAGTCGTCTTCGGTTAAAACCTCAGGCCTTACAATGCGGGGGAATGGGGTATTGTGAATCTTCAGAACCCCCATCTTCTCTCCTGCCAACCATGAATTCCAGCACTTTGCCATGATCAGCAGCTTTAGCTTGATAGAGAGCTTTTTGTCTTCCCTTTTTGATGTAGCGCTAGAGAAAAAGGCCTGCGCCAAAAGATTAAGAGAAGATGTGCCTCTGTCTCCACTACATACCAATTCACAAAACGCGGAGGCATCGTCCCTATAGCCTTCGTCAGCGAGGTATAAGTAGAAAGTTGATATAGCGTTGGAGATAGAGAGTTCCTTTGGGATCTTGCGGGAATAGAACCTCAAGGCAGTCTCTATATCTTGCTGGCCGTAATTCTCATAACATGAGAGATACCCCCTCATTGATAAGTCGTAAGGGCTTTTGTTTTTTTCAAAGAAAGATAATACGTGCGCTGTTCTGACCATGGTCGATTTTGCGTTATAGTTCGTTACCCCCCTTAGGCGAAGAACGTCTCCGAATGTTCTTTTTCTTCCCGTGTCGATGGTCTCATTTGCTTTGGGTGACCATGTCATGGCAAAACTAACTCGTACCGGCTTGCTGCACCTTGAGATGGCGAGAAGGCGATGTTGCCCGTCAAACACCTTTCCATATCTATCTATGGTTATGGTCTCTCCATTGAGACACCATTCTCCCGAATTTATGTCCGACAAATACTGAATGACAGTTTTGTTATCTACCGCTCGGTTTTCCGACCTTGAATCAAAAAGAGACTTTGCTTTACTGGGGGTGACTGTTGTTGTCCAGAAAATTGGATCGCCTTGATCGTTTCTTTTGCTAACGTCCATAGGGAATGATGGAAATCTATTGATGTCTTCTTTCATGACCATGCTCGCTTTCGTTTTGTAGGAACAATTGGTTGATTATGATGCGCTATTTCAGCTTGTTGAACATTTGCAGCCTAGCGCACAGCGCCACGCACAAAGCATCTCCCTCGTCTATGTGTCCAACGGCAAACCCTTTCGCTGACAGCAGGTTTAAGACGATGCCGGCTTCTTTGTCCTTGGTGGTGATACCGCCCTGCCCACACACTTTGGCTTTCCAGGTCGGGGCGTGGATGCGGATCTTGAGCCCCTTGAAGTCGGCCAGGCGTTCCTCGAGCACGCCGTGGAATTTGTAGAGAATTTCCGTGGAGTTCGGCCGTCCCATGAAGGGTGCTTCTATCGCGATGATGGTAGGCTGCTGCAGTTTGACCAGTTCGTAGATCTGATTGCGGAACAGACGCAGCTTGCGTGCCAGGTTCTCGCCCTCTGGGTTGATATGCCCGGTCTCATAGTAAGCTCCCCTGAGGACTGACCAGCCTATGCATGCGGACGATATATCAAGTCCCATGAAGGTGTCGCCGAACTTGATACCGGTCTGTTTGTCCAATGCCAGGCTGGTCAATGTCCTACTCCTTAGGAGAGTTCGGCAAGCTGTCGGGCGGGTTGAGGCCTAGGAGCTTTCGAACGACTTCTTTTGCTAGGGCTGGATTTGCCGGCGGCCGCTCCTGCCTTTCTTCTCTTTGCTGCTCCAGCTTTCGCTGGCGCGCCATCTCCTCCCCCCTGGACCAAGGCAATCTTGCCGCCCTGTGGTCGCTCCAGTTCTTGAACGGCGGGCTCAGACATTCCCTCTTGCTCGTCGTCGTCATCATCCTCCTCCTCAAACATGGTTGGCTGGTCAGGGTCCGACTTGGGCCGCTTACCGGTGTCCAGGTACTTATCTCGGTTACCAGATGCGAGCAGCTTGGCGGGACAGTAAGCCAGTTTGTGCAGGTCAAGGGCGTTCTCAGCCTCACGGCTTACGCTGATCTTGGCCTCTACCGTGTCCTGGTTGGTGGCCGTCTTGTGGATGGTAACGGCGAATTCGGACACGCCGTCGCCCGTGATGATCTCGAGCACGTCCTGGACCAGATCGACAGCAAGGCTTTCGCAGTGATCAATGAAAGCCTCCTGCTCACCCTGGGGCGTCTCCTTCCAGCCCAGACGCATGCCTTTGAGTTCCGCCAGGATCTTCTTCGCAACCGACCCTGCCAACTGCTCCGACCTCATCGTGATCACGTCATCATTCACGTTCTTCTCTCCTCTGTTTAAGGCGCTCTTTCATAGCAATCCTTCTCTCCTTTGCCTCCAGCTTATCCCTAGCCTTGGCCAGTCCCAGCACGACCTTAAGCGTTATCGGCCAGTCTCCATAATGTCGTTTTGCCATGGACAGCGTCGAGTTGTTGATGCCCCCGGCCTGAGCGATTTTTCTGACTGAATACTCCTCCCCATATGTCCAGGAACGGAGATCGTCGACGGCTTTCTTTAAATCGCGGTAGTGCGACATAGACATCACCCTTGCTTTGCCGGTCCAGTTGTGTATCAAATTATTGAACATGTAAAGAGGGGTTTGAAAATGCCACCAAAGAAATTGTCTGAAATCGGCAAGGCGAACGAAAAGCTATTCCTCGCTCAGAAGGCCAGCGGATCCCCACGATGCAACATCTGCGGACGTCAGGGTGTCAGGGTTGTTCCGGTTGGCTACATGCCTGGCCGTCGGCGCTGGCTGTGCTTGGAGTGCCAGCATGAGAGTTTGACGACGCATAAATAGGCGCATAGTGTGGGAGTGAGGCTGACTACCTCACTAGCCCGATAGGAATGGCAGAACAGGAATAGCAATGTGCATCCACACGTTTAATAATCAGACACTCCTCCGAGGCGCTCGCTCTGCCGCGACCTCCTGTTCTCGCCTGTGCTTTAGGCCTAGTCAGCCGGCGGGCGTCTCTGGGGAGTGCCTGAGCTGTGGCTGATTTTCCTGCAATGCCACTGTGGACTGACGCCTATCTTGCCGATACCAGGCACCTGAGCCAAGCCGAGCACGGAGCCTACCTATTACTCCTCATGACAGCGTGGAGATCGAAGGATTGCGGCTTGCCGGACGACGATAAAATATTGGCTCGATATGCGGGTTGCGATCTTAGAACGTGGATGCGTCAGAAGGAGACTATTCTAGGGTTCTTTGCAAAAGGCGAAGATGGTCTTTTCAGGCAGAAAAGGCAGGTTAAGGAACGCAATTATGTTGAGCACAAGAGCAACAAAAATGCAGACGCCGCGAGAGCTAGGTGGCTGAAAAGTAAGAAAACAGGTAATGCGAACGCATATGCGAATGCAATGCCACGCGCGCGCGACTTACCCACACCCACACCCATACTTACTGAACCTAGCCCTACCTCAGAGTCTATAAAACAGACTCAGAGTCTATCTCCAGCTTTGGTCCTTCCGGTGGAAGAACCGGCGCAAAAGACGGCTGATGAATTTCCGATTCTTGCAAAGCTAAAACGGGAGGGGCACGGTCGACGGTACGCTTACCCAAGGCCGTTCGGGGATTTCTGGGAGGCTTACTCGGAACGACGAAAGGCTGATAGCAAGCCCGATGCCTACAAGGCTTGGCGCAAGGCTGTGGTGATCGATAAGCTTGACCCGGAGATGCTAGCCGCATGCGCCGCCAACTACGCCCATTATTGCCAACAGGGCCATGAACCTCCCCTGGTTGCAACGTGGTTCAACAAGCAACGGTGGAACTCCCAAGCTAGCCAGGGGGCCACCGAGCCAACGAGGAATAACGGACATGGAAAAATCAAATCCAACGAGCAACTCGCAAGAGAGATGGCAGATGAACTCGAACGAGAGTCTAGATGGGCTGATGGAGCTGCTCAAGGGCCTGATGGCAACGGTTCGGGTTGCAAACCCAGTCGCCAAGGAGGACCCAGGGACGGCAGTCAAGGAGATGGCCAAGGTAATCGCGAAGTTCCCGCCTGGTTCGATTCACCGGGTTATCGCGGATTTGAAGATGGATCCTGAGGCATACTGGCCAAGCGCAGGTGAGATGGTTGTCTTATGTCAGGAGTCAGCAAAGCGGGACACCAAGTCTTTGTCCGGCACGGTGTCGACCCATGCTCGCCCCTCCAAAGGCTTCGAGAACATCAACGGATGGCGCTACGACCAGATCATCAAAAAGACGCGTGACGGCCAAATGGCTCTCAAGGAAGGCAGACCCCACAAGTTTTTTATGGAGATACGGGACGGGTTAAGGGACTTGCCGCCAGAGATGGCAAGGAAGCCAGATGACAAGACCCTTGCGTCACGCCTGGATGTGTGATTAACAATAAATTGAACGCGACCAACAACCGAAAAATTAGGCGAGCATCATGAAGCACACCGAAATTGAAGCATCACTCCACAAAATTCGCTCGGTTAACGAGGCCGTTTTCAAGATGGGTCAGCTAACGAGCATCTCCGGCCCGCACCGCGCCGGCAAGACCAGCATAGCGAAGGTGCTGGGAACGACCATGCTATGCAAGACAGATGCATTCGGCACCACAGCCAACAACTGCGAGGGCATCAAGGCCAAGGGCGCCAGGGTGGCTGGGGCGATGGTCAGGAACGGCGACAGGTGGTCGGTCAAAGTCAGGTGGCCCGACAATGAGGTGATCGTGGACGGCGACGTCCCGGAGGCTAACGAGGTTACGGTGGGCAATGTCTCGCCGGCCGCGATGAGTCCGGCAGAGTGGGCTAAGTTCGTGCGCCAGGTCAGCAACGCGGGCGATGTCAAAGAAAATGATATTTGCGATGCCATGACAAAATGCGGCCTCGATGGCGATACGGTTCTTAAGGTTGCGCATTCTCTCAAAGGGATAGGATGGGACGGGGCCGCCAAAGGCGCGGAAAAGGCAGCCAGGCAGGATCGCGCCAACTGGGAGGCTCTAACCGGCGAGAACTTCGGATCGAGCAAGGCAGACGGCTGGACGCACCCCAAATATGCCGAAATCGATGAGGAAGGGCTCACGAAGGAAATTGAGCTTTTGCAGAACCGCATCCAGCGCGCTGAGGTTCAGGGCGAGGCCTTGGGTGGATCAAAAGAGGATCTAGAAAAAGAGATAGACAGTTACGTTGCAGATCTTAACACAAAGTCATCAATAAAGGCTCAGTTGGAGTCTGAGGTAAAGGAATTAGAGGGGGAGTTGTCAAAATATCCAACAAGTAAAGTTTATATATGTCCGTGCTGTCAGGGCGAATTGCATTTGTCTGGTGATGATTTAATCATTGCTGATAGGGCATTTAAATCCGTAAATACTTCTTCATATGATAAATTAGTTAAAAGTGTCGGCGACAAAGGTGAGCACCTAGCCAAAACCAACAACGCCATGGGCACCTTAAGGGCAAAATTGGAGGCGGCACAGGCAATGCTCAAAAGAGTGGGCAAGCCGGATATAAACCCAGAGCACCTACGTGCATTCAAGGCTGAGTTGGCCAATAAGCAAGAAATCCTGGAGGGTTACACCAGGACACACAAGGCGGAGGAGCTGTTTAAGTCCTGGAAGGTGTGGAGCGCGGTGGCCAAGCTTCTGGGACCGGCCGGCATGCGCCTGGACGCCACAAAGAAGGCCCTGAAGGAGATCCAGCCGGAGATCGACGATATCTCCAGAAAGCTGTTCGACGGCAATCGCGTGTTGCTCTACCCGGATGAGAAGGGCGTTCACCTGCATTTCGAGGACCTGGAGGGCGTGACGTGGCCCTATGCCAGCCTGGTCTGGAAGGGTGACCCAAACAGCGCCGCGTTGCGCATCCAGGTGCTTTTCCAAATCCTCGAATATGAGCGCCTGGCCAAGCTGGGCGCCGTGATGCCCATCCTGGTGGATCGCTTCGACCTCCTGCTGAAAGCGGAGCGCAATGAGATGCTGCGCGTGTTCCTGGAGCGCGGCGTTCAGGCCGTGGTGTTTCAGGCGCAGCAGGTGAAGCCGGAGAAGGACTTGCTGAAAAAGGCAGGGTTCGGGTCTAGCTATTTCATCAATGACGGCAGGCTGGAGGCGGTTTGATGAAACCTTCCAACGAGTGGTCAAAGCTCAATGATCGGGTCACGTCTTGTGGCCTGTCACTGAGTCAGGCTTTTGCGGCCTTCCAGGCGAGTGAGGTGGATTTTGTAAATGCTGTCATGGCCTTCGATAAGATCAACAGGCAGGAGTTAGCTAAGGCCACGGAGGTTATTCGAGAGTCTTATCAAAAGCGCTCAAGGTCCGACCTATGCGTTCCGTTTGAGGATCTATCTCGCGTCCACGAGGTTCTTAGCAGGGAGCCTGAGGTTTGGACCAAGGCAATGGCCAGGATGATCCTATCCGATGATGAGATACCGGAGGATCTGGAGGATCTAAGATCCTACAAGAAACGTCGTTTCGATTGGGTGCGTCGATGGGTGGATAGGGCTCTTAGTCGATGGGAGGCGGTGTGATGGCAAGAGGCAAGAGAGACCCTGATATTGAGCAGTGTTGGAGCTGTAAGCACTGGAATGCCGATATTTCGAAGGAGGGTCATAATCTATACGAAGAATCAGAATGCAAAAGACACGCGCCCATGGCTTCGTCTCCTCAATTGGTCGACCTTCCTCTTCGCGGCGAAGACCGTGACCAGCCCGCTTGGTGGTCGACTACTATCGGCGAAAATTGGTGCAGCGAATATCTCGCTGACGTCGATGTGATTTGGCGGGTTGCTCAGAAACGGGCTTTGCAAGAAGGATCGTCGGAGTAATGGATATTGGAACAATTGCCCTGGTCGTCGCGTGCGGTTCTCTGGTCTGGGCCGTTCTGGCTACGCTCCGCCTGTCCCAGGACATAGATCGCATGGGCGTTATGATCGACAACATGAGAAAGTCAATCGATGATCTGCAGCGCGAGGTTCACCAACGGAGGTCTGAACGTTATGACCGTAGAGCCTGAGGAAACGGCAACAATCGCCTTTACGGCCGTGGCCGCTGGTCTGGAGCTGTGCAAGCAGCTAGGTGGAAACGAGCAGTTTAAGAACGTCGTTTGTTCGTGCGTGGCCGCTCACCTGATGGAGCAGAACATGACCTCCAGGGAGGAGATCCAGGCCCGCGTTCTGGACTTTGCCTCGAAAACCCTGGACATTTGTGACGAGATAGCGGGAGGGGCGAGTGGTGGGTAAAATCGAGGAGATCATTGAGTTGCGCAGGCAACATCGAGATCCTGACGCGTTTAACGTAAGGAGTATCGATACTCTATGCGACGAGGTTGAGCGCCTAAGGCGCATTGAGGATGCGGCTCTGGATTGGGCCTCTGAACCATCAAACAAGAGCGATCAAGCAAGGTCTGAGTTGCGACTTGCGCAAGAACTTGACAGAAGCCCCAGGCCGGGGGCCGAGTGATGTCGCCACCAGGAGGCAACCCCCTAGCCAATAGGGTGACCAAGGAGCAGTGGGACCTATTCTTTGAAAGACTTGAGTCAGGCACTGAGGTCAAGGCCGCTGCCCAGCTGATTGGATATGACCTGTCTTGGGTTTATCGGATAAAGAACGCGGACCCGGCCATTGCCGAACGCTGGTCCAGGTCCCTGATGATCAGTAGATCGAAGCGGGCGGACAAGCTCGAAGAGATCGCCATGAAGCGCGCCAAGAAGGGCGAGGCGGCAATCCTGATATTCCTTCTCAAGCGCCTCAGGCCGGAGGTCTACGGCGACCACCACGATCAGCGCAAAGACAAGGACCGCACACTCCGCATCGAGGACGTGGATGGTTACGACAAGCTATGCAACGGCCTGCTGGAGTGCCTGCAGCCATATCCGGAGGCCATGCGCGCGGTGATAGCTATGCTCGAGGAGATCAAGGCGGATGGCGCTGGCGAAGATATTGGCGAGGTTAGCGGGTTGCTGAATTGATCGACCTGATCGGTGACCTATCCTCAAAGCTCAAGATCGCCGTCGACCCGGTGGTTTTTCAGGAGACCATGCTGTCTCAGGAGATACCTCTCCTAGACGCATGGCAGACTGTGGCTTGCCGCTCGACCTCACCGGGGCTGTTGCTCCTGTGCGGGCGTCAGACGGGCAAGAGCACCTTCGCCGCGGTCATGGCCTTGTGGAAAGTGATGATGCAGCCCAACACGTTGGTGCTGCTCATCTCGCCTACCTTGCGTCAGAGCTCTGAATTGTTCCGCAAGACAATGGTGCTGTTCGACCTCATGAAGGCCGATCCTCCGCCTATCAAGCGCACACAAACAGAATTGTGGTTGCCCAATGGATCGAAGATCTTTTCTCTGCCTGGTGCCAACCCTGACGCTATCCGAGGTTACTCCAATATCGATCTGGTCATCGAGGATGAGGCTGCGTTTGTTAATGACCGAACGTTCACAGCGTATCGACCCATGTTGGCGACGAATGCGAGAGGGCGCCACGTCTTGCTTACTACGCCATATGGAAGAAGAGGGCACTTCTATGACCTGTGGACCTCCGACGACCCATACTTTGAAAAGATAGCGATCCAGTCCAAGGAGTGCTTGAGGATAGCGCCGTCGTTCCTGGATACGGAGCAGCGCGTCCTGTCCTCTAGGGCATACCGGCAGGAGTACGAGTGCGAGTTCCTCGAGGCGGCTAATGCGGTGTTCCCTGCCGACCTGATCGAACGCCTGACGGACAAGGAGGAGCGCCGGACCCGCATGCCAGACGCCACGGAGGGAACTATCCCGTCTGACATCCAGGAGGGGATCGATCGCATCACGACAAAGACGGAAATGTACGCCGAACTTTAGCTTGCGTTCTTCGGTGTATAGATTTACAAATAATTGAACAAATAGCGAGTGAGTAATGTTCGTCCCTGAAATTCAGTATCAATTCTCCATTCACCTCCCGCTCCTCCAGGGCGAGATGCCGTGCGTCTCCGTCCTACGGAAGAAGAGCGCAGATATCCGCGTGATTTCAGTCAAGGAGATCCCAGGGCGGGAAATGGAGAGCGACGTCTTGCTAGAGCTCGGGTTCATGGCTGAGAAGCTCGCCGGCATGGACAGTGAGGACAGCATTCACGCGCATCTGATCTTTTCGGGGCGCGCTATGGGCCACGTCGAAGTCGACGCGATCATGTCCGATGGTTGGCGGGAGGACTCCTACAGCTACATCACGGTGCCGGCCGGCGCCGACATCCCCAAGCTCAAGGTCGAGGATGAGAGCTTGCCGTTTAATCACTTCGTGGTGCCCAGGATAGCTCTCATCAACGTGATCAATTTCATTTACGCCAACGTGGGCACCGTGGCGCTCGCTCTCTCCTCGGAGCAGTCTGCCAGGCTTGGGTCTCAGCTTTCACTCTTCGCTGAACGCGCAGCCAAGCTGCCGGCGAACGACCCTGAGGCCATTATGGAGTACGAGGGCGAGGGGCGGGTGATGAGCCTGGCAACCAACGTCTGGCACCACATGCACGCCAATCGCGTGCGGACGAACTGGAAGGAAGATCGATGAGGATCGAAGTAAAGAGTGAGGACCTAACTCTAATACCGCTCTACCTCGCCGGGGCCGCGTTGTGGGCTGTGGCGCTGTGGTTTTTGTTTAAGGGGTGGTTGCTATGATCGAGCTTGAATTTTGGAAATTGGTCATCGGGGCTCTATTCGTTTTTTGGGCTGGGATTTGGCTTGGCTGGAACGAGGCCGCCAAGTGGTTCCGGTCTAGGGAGCGGTTCTACATTGAAAATCTGACACGTCTTGAGAACAAATAAAAACGAAGGAAAGTGATCATGAAGTGCCTAGGAATTGACGTCGGCAAGAAGCAGGACCCGTCGGCGATCACGTCGATAGAGGGCAACGGCCAGACCTTCAAGGTTGTTGCTGCCCAGGCCCTGCCCTTGTCGATGCCTTACGATGAACAGACGTCACTCTTTGAGGAGGTGTCTGTTACAGCCGACATGGTCCTGGTGGACTGTGGCGGGCCTGGCCAGCCAGTCATCGACATGATGAGGAAGAACGGCGCAAAGAACGTGTGGGCCGTGGCCATCACGTCAGGCAAGCGCATCTACGTTTCCGAGGAACACCAGTCGATAAACGTCCCTAAGGGGTCGCTTATCGCTAACCTGTCCTTGCACGCCGAAAAGAGACTTTTGCACGTCCCTGAGGCTATGAGAGACTTGCGGTCTGAGATGCTGAATTTTCATGCGGCATTTACCCCGTCCGGCAATGTTACGATGCAGGCGAAGAAGGGTCATGACGATATCGTTCTGTCCGCGGCGCTCGCTATGATCGGGTTCAGGATTAGGGAGTTCTTGGAGTGACAGATCATTGCCTTTTGCTCGCAGCGGTAACTTGGTTTGGTGGCTATTTAATTGGTTCAGCCATTACCAAAATGGGGTGCATGAAATATCACAACGACATGCTTCAAATCTGGACATCCAAGCTCGCTAGAATCAAGGCGCGCATCAAATGAAACCCCGCTGGCACCACAGTCCCTTCCTCAAGCCCCTCCCGGCCCAGGGTCTATTCTTCCACCGCCGCTCCATAGAGCCCTACGACAAGGTTCCCAAGGGCTGTTTCAGCTATGGCGCCAGCTACTATCCGATGGATGACGACAAGCCAGGACAGCCGTCTTGCCACCTAGTGGTCGAGCTGGACATGCAGAGAAACCTCTACGTCACGGAGTGCTATGAGAACGGCGGCGCAGGCCTCACAGAGGTTATAGAGAGAATGTTTAGCATCCACGATGGGCATGAGCGCGTGACCGTGGAAGCGACCGCATACCCAATCAAAACAAACGTCTATGGAGTCAGGACATGGTTCGTAGCGCAACAACAATTCCCGTCGATGGAGGGAGCGGTTTTCGATCACATATCTGGATACAGGCGAAAGTCTCGCCCAGTTCCGAAAGGGTTGAACATCACCTCTACCCCCAGCCCGATGGACTACCAGGCAGCAGCTCGCCTGGTTTCATCGGAGATCTCGGCCAGGCGCTTGAGGTTGCCGGAAAACGATCCGTGGTCCAGCGACTTCCTGTCGGAGTTATGCCAATGGCCAACAGTCAGGACGGACGCCCGCGTAAGGGCGCTGTGCATAGCAGTGGCAAGCCTTCCGGACATGTCAGCTCCGGCAAAGTACGAGGCGGGGGTAAATCGAAGTGGTTCTCACTGGACCGCATAAACTGGATATCGTTCACTCTTGGTGCCTGCGCTATGTTCGTGCTCTTTATGCTGGCGGATGGCGTCACGACCTCCCAGAGGGGAGTCTACAATCAGGCGATTTCTCAGCACATCAGAGAGATAAACGCTCGCCGGCAGCAGGCCGAAAACATGGTGCTGTTGCTCCAGGAGCGCTTGGCGGAGGAGATGAGGCGATGACCTACGTCATAACCCGCAAGGAAGCGCTCGCAGCCACCAAGGACATGACCGATCCGGTTGTTCTGGTAGAGACCACCAACGGCAGCGCTATGGCGAGGTTCTACGTGGTCGACATCGACGACCCGTTTTGGATCTCAGACAACTCCCCTGAGATCACCAGGCAGGAATTCAACGATATGCGCTCATGCGGGATTCTGGACGGAAGCCTGGAAAACAGGGTAAAGGTGGATCGTCTATTCGCGTATCGGTTCAGAACAGGAGATCATGATGGCAGCGAGCAAGAGGTTTAAGGTCTTTGCTTACGTCCCCTCCGAGGGGTGGCTCGAGCACGGCAAGTCTTACGCCAAGATGACCGAGGCTCGAGACGATGCCTTCGAGACCTTCAAGGGCCATCCTGAGATCGCCTCTTTCCGTGTGGTCGATGCCAAGGGCGAGGTCCAGCCCAAAGAATATCCTATGGGGAGTGGAACATGAGCGACCTTCATCCAGCAGTTGCCAGCATTCTTGAGTTTTTCGAGTACTCTCACCTGAGCAACTTAGTGCTTCGCGATACCAGTAAGAAGTTCCACGATTTAGCTCACGATTTGGTTGATGGTGCGCCTATGCACCCTGAGCTAACCGTGTGCTTGCGCAAGCTTTTGGAGGCCAAGGACTGCGCTGTTCGGGCGCGTTTAAGAGAGTAGCACGTTTGTGTGATTCAACAGGTTTGTGGGATTAATCACCATGGCGACCCCCAACGCTCATTTCCAATCCATCCTCTCAGGTCCGCAGCCGCGCCTCCCCAATCGCGAGGCTCGCAAGTCGCTCCAGCTGCCTAAGCAAGGGCCACAGACCCCGGTAGAGACTCCGGCAGACGACCGCTACGACCAGCTCAAGGCGTGGGTTGAGGAGGGGCGGGATCGGTCGGCTAAATGGAGGGAAGAAGCTGAGGGTGACTATGACCTTGTTGCAGGTTGGCAGTGGGACAGTCAGGATATGCAAGTCCTCGCCGACGACAACCGACCTACCGTTACGTTTAATCGTACGGGGAGAAATATTGATCTCATCTCAGGAATGGAACAGCAGGGACGAGAGGACATCGCATTCTTGCCGCGGGAGGAGGGAGACGTTGGAATATCCGAAGTCCTGACGGCCACGGTGAACTACATCACCGACGAAACCGATGCCAATGAAGAGAAGTCCGACGCCTTCCGGGATCTGGTCACGTGCGGCATGGGTTGGTCGAATACCGTCATGAACTATCGGGACTGGGATGACGGCCTCCCTGAGGAGAGCCGGCTCAACCCCCTCGAGATGTACTGGGACACCCATGCTCAAAAGAGGAACCTCAAGGACAGCCGCTGGCGTGCTCGTGCGCGGACAGGCCCGACGCTCGAATGGTCGAAGATGTTCAGCGGTGTTGACCCTGCCATGCTCAACGCTTCTTGGCTTGGCATCTCTGATGATCCCTCACAGCCGTCGGAGCCTGATCGCCAGTCATACAACTATGAGGATTCTCCGACTATCGGACGCCCTCCGCTTCTCGAGAGGTCGACGATTGTTGAGGTCCAGTGGTGGGAGGTCGGCAAAAAACGCCTCGTAGAAGACATGTTCACCGGCCAGCGGGTTGAGATGGACGAGAAGCGCTTCAACGTGATCAACAAGGGCTTTCCTGGCCGCTATCAGTCAGTTCCCCTGGAGCGCAAGGAGTTTTACCGCGGTTTCATGGGCGGGCGCATGCTGTCCATGCAGAAGCTCGAGGGCCTTAAGGACTTCACGTTCCAGTGCATGACCGGCAAGCGAGATCGCCGCACCGGCTGGATTGGGATGGTCCGGGCGATGCGCGATCCCCAGCGTTGGGCCAATAAGTGGCTGTCCCAGTCCATGCACATCCTCAACACTGGCGCCAAAAACACGGTGATGTACGAAGAAGGCGCCGTGGTCGACGGCCGGAAAGCCCAGGAGAACTGGACCAAGCCAGGCGCATGGGTGGAGCTTGCCCGCGGCGCTATCGCCAACAACCGCGTCCAGGTTCAGCCACCGGTGAGCTTGCCGCCCGATCTCAACAACATGATGCAGTTTGCGCTCCAGTCCATCCAGGACTGTGTTGGCGTGAACCAGGAACAACTGGGCATGACGGGAGGGACGGATGCCAACCGCGCGGCCCTGCTGGAGGCTGAGCGGCGCAAGGCGGGACTTACGCTCATGTCCCTATTCTTCGATGCTAAGCGTCTGTTCGTGAAGCGCCAAGGGCGCGTGATGCTGACCTACATCATGAAATACATGAACGACGGCCGGCTGATCCGTATCGTCAACGAGGGCACCAAGAAATACGCGCGCCTGCTGCTCCAGGGCAAAGAGAAGGACCTGGATTACGACATCATCGTGGATCAGAGTCCGGATGCGCCAAACCAGAAGGAAAAGACGTGGTCTACTATCGTCGGTATGCTCCCCATCGTCGGTTCGATGATGACGCCGGGCATCTGGAAGAAAACGCTTCGATATTCACCTCTACCTGTTTCTCTCGTCGATGGTTTGGAGAAGGAAATCGACAAGGCCGAGCAGCAACAGCAGGACAAGCCAGACCCGGAGGAGCAGAAGATCCCCGCGGAGATCGCCAAGCTCGAGGCGGAGGCCCAGAGGGCTCAGGCTCAGGTTGAGGAGATCAAGGCCAAGATCCAGGAGATGATGACCAGGGCTCAGCTCAACATGGCCAAGACCAAGGAGACCGGCCAGCGGGTAGAGATGGATGCGCTCGAGGGCGTTCGGGAGACCGTTGCCATGGACGATGCGCGCGAGGCCGGGAAGCTGACGGTGCATGAGAATGCATAATGAGCAATGGCAAGCCGATAGGGATCGATGGATGGACAGCGTGAAAGAGGCCACGAAAGAAACGGTATTAAACAGGGCAGCCGTCACCAGGGAAAGGCGATATTGCGACATGCAGGGAGCTTCCGAATACAATATGCTTTGCGAGTGCGTATCTGCCCCTGGCAGCGACAGGATTTTCATTCACGTACCCACCAAAGACGGTGAGTTTATAGTTCGCAGCATGTCGATTGAGTTCCTCAAGGAGGTGTTGAGGGATCTCGATGAAACGCCGTGATTTTCTAACAAAAGCATCAACGGCGGCGATGGCAACGGCGATTGCGCCATTGATGGGTAGGCTTGATCCGGGCGAGCTTCCTTTTCCCAGCCTGGATAGTTTAGAGGATCTCATGAGACGTGGTCGAAGTCCCCTCATCAGGCCTGTAACGATAAACGGCTTGCCGTACTACGTTTGCTTTTACAGCGGCTCTTGACTTATGAACCGGCGTAGCTTCCTAGGCTTCCTGGGCAAGGCCTCAGCCGCGGCAGCTAGCGTTGCGGCGATGCCTGGTCAGGTGTTCGGGGACGTGTCTGTCCCTTTGCCCAAGACACACGCTTTAGATCCATTGACCATGGATCTTTACAGAAAAAAGCTAACTGTCGATGCTATTATGGGTGATTACGCAAACCGCTTCATGGGCGATTATAGCCCCTGACTTGCCATAATTCCCAACAGGGTGAACAATAAGCGCCGCACGTTCATCCACGGGAAAATGACATGGCAGCGAGCAACGATCATCTCAAGAACATCCTTGGTGGAGCCGGACCAGACGACACACCGGCCAACGCTCAGGAGACGCAGAGGGCTCTAGAGGCACCTCAACCTGATGATGCTCCGGCGCATAATCCAGGGCTCGACAATGGCCCTCGATATCAAGAACCAGAGCAGCCACAGCCTGCGCAGCAGCCGGCGGCGCCCCAGCAACCAGCGCCTGACCAAGAGGTTATCCCGCCAAGTCGGTTGCGCGAGGAAACCCAGAAAAGGCGCGATGCTGAGGATAAGGCACAACGTGTTTCTGATCGTCTTGAAATCCTCCAGGAGCAAATCCAGGAGCGCCAGCGCCTGGAGACGCAGCGCCTCCAGCAGCAGAACCAGCCGACGATAGACGATGACCTTCCTGGCTACGTTCAGAGCCAAGCTCAGCGCCTGGAGGAAGCTCTCAATAAGCAGAGCAAGGAGTTCAAGGAATTCAAGGAGCAGACCACGCGCGAGCGTGAGGAAGCCTCTGTCATCTCCGAGATCAGGCAGCGCGCTAACTCGGACTCCCAGGCCTTTGCTCAGAAGAACCCGGACTTTGCTCAGGCCTATCATTGGATGCGCAATCAGCAGGTAGCGGAGATCCAGGCCCTCACCGGGGCGACGGCGGAGCAAGCCATTGCGCACGTGGACAGCCAGGAGCTTCAGTTCACGGCGCATCGCATCCAGCAGGGCATGAACGCCGCTGAAGGGTTCTACGCCCAGGCCAAGGCTAGGGGGTGGGGCGCCAACCCTCAGGCTCAGCCTCAACAGTTGGCGGCGCCAGCGCAGCAAGCCCATCTACCGCCCCCGCAGCAGGCAGCGCCTCAGCAGCAGGTTATCCCGGCGCCACAGCATAACCCCACGGTCTATGCTCAGCCATTGCAGCAGATCGACCAGGGGCGCCAGCAAAACATGACGCTCGACATGGTCCCTCAGGGGGGCACAGCCGTTCCTATGGACTTGGAAAAGTTCTCTGAAATGTCGGAAGCTGACTTTTTGAAGTATTCCGATCAGGTTGTTGATCTCATGGCGAGGACGATGCGGTGAGCGGCGTCAGGTCGGCCAACCACCAGCTCGACATTGGTCCCAGGAACTCAAAAGCCAGGTTTACCAAGGACCAGCTGGCGGCTGCTGGGTTAGGGTCTGGATCGGCGCCAGAGGGCGATGGCAACCTGATCGTTGAACAAGGGACGGGTGAGCCGTTGTTGGGCCTAGATGATGATCTTCCTGCCATACCCCCTGGGTCTCCTTTGGACAGAATGAAAAATCTTTCCGATGAACAGCTCTATGCGGTGGCGGATCGTATAAATCAGGCTAAGTACACCATGCCCCCGTTGCCCGACGATGAAGCTCCGCCCATGATAGCGCCTCCGCCTTATGACCCTATGATGAACCCAGTACCAACAGCTCCACACCCTCAGGCGCCTGCTGACCCTACCATGGCCATGATGCAGCAGCTCATGCAGCAAAACGCCATGTTGCAGCAGCAGCTCATGCAGCTGACGCAGCAGCTGGCCAGTCAGCCCGCCCATCCTCAGGTCAGTCAGGATGTTGAAAGGGAAAGGCGCGAGCGGATGATGAGGGAGAAAAACCTGAGCCATGACGCTGCCGAAAAGGTTTTGTATGGCGGGCATGGTCTGATAGGGTGATTTTACAGAGTGTCTAGGACAACGTCGTCGTAACTGAAACCAGGGCTAGATCAAGCCATGGTTAATTCAGTCACCGCTGTGGCCTGGACGTCTCTTGGTGGCGCTGCCAGTTGAACCGTCTGCAGCGAGTGGCGCCACCTCTTTTCCTCTAACTTGCAAATCTCAAAATCCCGATTATTCTATGAGGTCGCTGGCAACGAGCGAAATCGATGCAACCCGCCTGCCTAGAGCGAAATCTAGGTGTCGTCTGCTCAGAACGAAATCTGAGTCTCGTCAGCCCCGGACGAAACCGAGGCAAAGTAGAGCGCGGCCGAGATAGGTCGTGATGTTTCATGCTTTGCACGGACAGAACTCATGGCTGTACGCACGTACGGGGTCAATGACCCTCTCACGAACAAACTCTATTCCAAGCGCCTCGCCGTGGAATCCATCCAGGAGACCTACGTCCAGCGCTTCATGGGCACCAATCCCTACTCTCTTTGCCAGGTCCGCAATGAGACACAGCGGGGCGCTGGCGACCGTATCACCATCGGCCTGAGGCTTTCCCTCAATGGCGCTGGTGTGATCGGCGGGAACACGCTCGAGGGTAATGAGGAAGCGTTCCGCACGCAGGACGACTCTATCATCATCGACAAGCTACGCCACGCCACACGGGTCAAAGGTCAGGGCTCAATCAGTCAGCAGCGCGTCCCGTTCGATCTCCGTGAGGAGGGGCTTGATGATCTTGCTCAGTGGTGGTCCGACCGGAAGGATCGCTGGTTTGCTAATCAACTTTGCGGCAACACTGCCGGCGATGGCACGAGCGGCGACGAGAGCTTCGGAACGGATATTCGGTATACGGGTCTACAGGCTACTGTGGCCCCTGATAGCGATCATATTCTTCGCTTTGCTGGCACGGCTGACGACACCGCTCTGGACGCTCTGACGTCCGCATCCACGCTGATGAAGCTCCGGCACATCGACGTTGCGGTGGAAAACGCCAAACGGGCTAATCCCCTCATCCGCCCGATCAAGATCGGTGGCAAGAACTACTACGTGATGTTCATCCATACGATCTCGGCGACCGACCTTCGTCTCGATGCTGAGACGGCCGGCAACTGGTTCGACATCCAGTCCAAGGCCATGCAGGGCGGCGACATCGCCGGCAATCCCATCTTCGATGGCTCGCTCGGTGTTTACAACAACACCATCCTCCATGAGTGGGAGCGGGTCACGCCCGGTGCCGTCGGCACCACGCAGGCTCCTGGTGTTCGACGCAACGTGTTCTGCGGCGCTCAGGCTGTTTGGTCCGCGTTTGGTCAGGGCTATGGGGCCGGGCGCTTCAACTGGGTTGAGAAGCTCTTCGACTATGATGAAGAACTAGGTGTCTCAGCCGGCTGTATCGGTGGCTTAAAAGCCTCTCGCTTCGACTCCAAGGACTTTGGCAAGATCGTTGTGCCAGTCCGCGCCGACGCAAATACTGACCTTGGCTCCGCGGCTTAATCGGACCTAGGTTAAGAAATGGCGGGGCCGGTGCTCGCTCGGTCCCGTCACCCCAACACAAGGAGCCTATCCCATGGCGGAAGTCGCCCTAGCTACAAATGCCGTCCCTAAGCGCAATGTTGCCGGCACCACCATTGCCGCGCGTGATCTTGAAGGCGTCACCAGCACAGCCAATGATGAGGTCGCTATCTGTGAGGTGCCAATCGGGTCCCTCGTCACTGCCATCGATATGCAGAGTTCCATCAATCTGGGTAACGTCCAGATCGGGATTGAGGGCGACAATGTCACCGATGATCCTGACTTCTTCCGGGCAGCTGCCGCCAGCGGCGCAAACGCCAAGGTGTCTGGAGATCTTCGCCTTCCCTATAAGGTCGAGACCGAGGGCGAGCGTATAACCTTCACGTCGGTCAATGCCGTTAGCGCGGTATCGACCGGTGTCGCCGCTGCCACCTATACCCTTGACGGTTTCGTTTCCTGATGACTTCTGAGAATGCTCGCCGTCTTAGAGTGCTTAATTCGATGGCTGCTCAGCGTGCGCGCCGTCGTTCTCAGGCGCTCAAGGCGGCGGCGATTGAAGGGTCCGGAAGCAAAGCTGAGACGGCTTCAGAGCGCGTTAAGAGAGCTTGGAAAACAAGGAGGGCTAACAATGCAAGACGAGCAAAAGCTGCTTGATTGGAAGAGCCAGGCTCAAAGGGCTATGCAGCGCCACCGCGGTGAGGGGTATGCTGAGAGGCTCGAGGCGTGCGCCGATCATGGGCTAAAGATCCTTGCCGAAAAAGAAGCTGCCCTAGACACCATTGCTAATCTTATCGACGAAGAGGGTGGCGACGAATAAATGGCCACCTTTGGCAACCTCATCGACACGATCAAGCGTGATCTAGGGGCTGACGTGAACAGCCTTCTGGATGACGAGATAAAGGACGCCATCAACTTCGCCATCCAAGACCATGAGAGCGAGCGGTTCACCTTCAATGAGGGTGAAAGCCAGTTTTCTACCGTCGCTCTCCAGGGTGATTACGACCTTACCACGCTAGCTCCTGAGGCCCTCACCTTCGACAACGTCCAATATCTCTTTGCTGATCACCTCTATCGCCTCGAACAGCAGTCCTATGAGTGGTATGTCGAGGCCCTGGTGAACCAGACGGCGCAAACCGGACCATCGAACTACTACGCTATCTTTGACCGGAAAATGTACCTGTACCCACAGCCTGACTCTGTGACCACGGTGACCATATCTGGCGTCAAGAGGCTGCTCCCCAGTCCGTTGGTGAACGACAGCGACACCAATGCTTGGATGAACCAGGGGCGCCAGCTTATTCGCGCTAAAGCAAAGGCTGACCTGTTCGGCAACCGCCTCTACAATATGAAGTTAGCCGCGACGATGTTGCAGGCTGAGCAGCAATTCTTGATCCTGTTGCGAGGGGATCGCGACCGGTTCCTAATGTCGGACGTGGTCAAGCCTCGCTCTACCTTCTAGAGAGGGGGCGACATGCCGAAAGAGATCCTGGTAGAGACTGAGCCCCAGACCAGGCACCAGCCCCTTGGCGACTGGACCCCAGACATCCCCTCTCCAATCAACACCGGGATGCTGCAAAGCCTCAATCTTATCCCGAACACCAATGGCACCTATGGACCTGAGAGGGCACTGCAGGATGTCGGCGGGTCGCCCTCCACCACGCCCTTTGGTGCTGCTCTCAAGGTTCATGGGTCACTGCACAGCAGGCCGTCCAGTTTTGGCAATGAGCCGGAATATTATGTTGGAACACTGGCTGTCGCCGACGGCGCCGCGCGCATCGTCGCCCGGGGTGAGCAGAGCGATTGGGTCGATCTATCCAAAGCGGCCGGCTATAACTCCGCCTCCAATGCTCCGTGGAGGTTTGCCAACTTTGGCCTGAAGGTGCTGGCGATCAACCGCCGCACGCGCCTCCAGGTGTCCGATGGAGATCTCCAGCAGTTCCGGGACAATAACGCCGACATCCGGGCCTCTGACGTGGCTGTGGTGCGTGGCTTTGCGGTGCTGTGCGACATCAATGACGCCACGCATGGCGAGGGTGTCCAGCCGTTTCGTGTCTGGTGGTCAGCTATCGCGGACGCGGAGAACTTCCCTGACCCCATCTCTGATGAGGCGATATCGGTCCAGAGCGGGTTTTTTGATCTGTTCGATGGGGGTGAGCTGCAGAGGATTGTCCCTGGCATAGGTGGCGCTGACGCCATTGTGGTTGCAGAGCGCAAGATGTGGCGCATGACCTTCGTAGGTCCGCCACAAACTTTCCAGTTTGACGAGATCGAAAGCGATGGCGGCACGTCGGCGCCCGGCACCATCGCCAAGATAAACGAAAGCTTTTTCTATCTGGGCCACAACCGTCTGTTCATCTTCGACGGCAACAACAGCGCACCCATAGGACAGGGGCAGATCCTGGACTTTCTCGAAGAGGACCTGTCGCTCTCGAGCACGTTCGGCAACCAGCACCAGCTCGAAGCGGCTATCGACACCGAAAAGGAGTGCTACGTCCTAAGCTATCGAAACGCCGATGCCTTGACCGACAACAACAATCGAATTCTGCGCTACAATTGGGTGACTCAGAAGTTTGGGAATAGCGCCATCGCGTGCGACACTCTGGGCTATGCGGACAGCTTCATTGCCAAGACAGATAGCCCCCGCATCGTCTACCTGGATAGCTCCAACCAGATCAGAAGGCCGTCGGGGAGCGCGCTTGAGATCACCATAGAGGGCGCCGAACTCACCAATGATCAGGGCGATTACATTCAGGTCCAGGGATTGCTCCCCTACACCGACTCTGAGGACATCCTCTGCAGGATCGCCACCAGAGATAATCTGTTCAAAAATGGGACGGTCAAGGTGAGCACTGAGCGAGGCTTGGAGCGCGACGGGTTCTTCAGGTGGTTCGATGAGCAGCCTACCGGGCGCTTCTACCAGTGTCGCTTCCGCATCCCGGCCGGGTCGGATTGGACAAACATCACCGGCATGCTCTACGATTTCATCCATCATTCAGCTGGGCCTAGGAGGGTATCGTGACGAGCATAGCCGATGACGTTCCTGTTGTTCTGACCAAGAACAACCTGGAGAGATGGCGCAATGAGGCGCGCGCCGGCATTGAGCCCAATGAGGGATGGTCGAGCATCATCATTGCTTTGGTTGATGGGTGTTTCAATGCCGATGACCAGGCGCAGCGCCTGTCCCGTCAAAATGATAGGTACGCTGTCGAGATAATGCATCTTAGGGGCAGGCAGGTGCATAATTCCATCGTTCCTTATATGGACCACGCGCCGCTAGGCAGTCATCCCATGGCTACCATCTAGTGCCCCTTTCCTTCCCGGTAAACTTCCCATCGCCGGACCCGTTCAAACCCAACACGGAGGACGGCCAGGCCCAGCACCTCCGGCAGCTTGCGTCTGTCCTCCGTGGCGTCATGGACGGAAAGATCAACAGCGCCCTGGACGTCACGCTTGAGGTATCTCCGGCGACGACCACGGTGATTTCCGATGCGCGCTCAAGGTCGACAAGCCGCATCGTTCTGCACCCTACCAACAACCACGCGGCTAATGAAATGGCGGCTGGTCTCATCGAGATATTCCCCGACGACATCACCTCAGGATCGTTCACGATTACGCATCTGCCTTTCTCTTTGGCGAGATCGTTTCGGGTTGCGTTCTTCGCATAAGGACAGCCATCCATGGCCTTTGATCCTACCAAGCTAAGGCCGGTGGGCCGAAACAGCGTCACTGGCAATGTGCTGTGGTTCTACGTGTCCAATGTGGACAATATCGCGACCATAACCGCGGATGGCTATATTACCGGCATAACGGGCGTTGCTGTGCTCGACATGATCCTAGCCGTCGGCGTGGATGGGACTGCGGAGATCGGTGTCGAGAGCATCGGTGGTTCTGGCGAGGTTACTCCGTTCGTCACCATAGGGGGCGTACTGGCGGCCGATGTGGTCGTGGACCAGGAAAACCTAACCGATATCGGCGGCGGCGCCTTAGACCCCGACGTCCAGGCCAACCTGGAGCGCATTCATAACAGGCTAAATCTCAAGTTTCAGCGCCTGGAAAATATCGGAACGGGATCCGGTGTCTTCGCTGGAAGCCAGACCGATGTCGAGTTTGAAAAAGTTGGAGAGATGCGGAGTATCGCGGCCGGTGCTGGTATTGAAGTTAACGTCATCAACAACTCTATAGTCATCGCGGTGGCCGGGTCTGGCGGCGGCGGCGGAGGCGGGTCTGGTGGTGGCGGCGGCGGCACAGGCGGTACCGATGGGAGTCTCATTCCTCCGGCGCCTGCTGATCTTGGTTTCGATACCGGCAACGCGCTCCGCTACGTCACCAAAAACACCTCCCTGAACCCGATAGGCGGCGAGACCGCTAGCACCAAACACACCACCGTTCAGGCAGGCGTGAACGCAGCGAACCCCGGTGATATCGTGCTTGTCCGCAGTGATGTCTATGCGGAAACGGTGTCGATGTCGAATAAGGCTGGCAGCGCGGCAAACCCAATTTGGGTAGTTGCTGAGGAGCGCGGGAAGGCCTTCATATCCGGCTTTAACCAAAACGCCAGGGCTGGAAACTCCAACTTTTGGACAGCCGACTCTGGCGGCGGTGGGGTGTTCTTCAAGACCAACGTCAGACGCCCGTTTTTCGCCACGCACAACGGCGATTTCCTGATGTACTACAAGACGGAGGGCGACTTAAGAGCCGCTTCCGTTAGCGGCGTGCGCAAGCCTGCCTATGGTATGGCATTCGTCCCAAATGGTGGATCAACCGCATCGAATGCCGCGGGGACGCTCTTTGTCAGACTGCGCGGAGATGTTAACCCAAACGGGCAAAGGGTGAACTTCCCTAGCAACTACGCTCAGGTGCTTTTCGATCTCAACAACTCAGACAATATCATAATTGACGGCTTCACGTTCGAAGGGTCGGGGAATACTGAGGCGATCAACTTCGACACCAGTTGCGCCAATGGCCATGTCCGAAACTGTGTTTTTGAAATCTGTGGCTTTGGCGTGAGGCCAAACGCTGGCTGCCTGATCAGTACGTGTGAATACCTATACACCGGGTTTGGTCAGTGGGCCAAAGAGATCGGACAGCTTGACGGCATCAACGCCAACGGCGTGTTCACTCTCCTCAAGAGCTACTACGTCGGGACGGTGATTGGGTCAAATGCCGGCAATGCCATTCTGGAGCGCGGCTTTGTGGCGGGCCGCGATCCCACCCTAAGCAACATCACCATAGACCGGTGTTTGATGGGGCCGACCTTTGACGGCAACCGCATTGGCGAGTTCGATAACAGCACTGTGCAGTTTTCGGTTTACCTCCAGTGCCGAGATGATGGAGACCAAAACGAGAGCTTTAGGCCGAACAATCGGAGCCAAAACAACGAGATCCACGATTGCAGGTTCTTGGATTGCTTTGTGGCCTACTCTCGCCAGGAGGCTAGCAATCTTGGAAACAGCTTCTTCTACCGGAATGTGGTCGAGAACCGCGACCCGCTGCTACGTCACAACACGCTGTTCATCCTCAAGACGATCAAGTCCACGACTGCGTCGATAGATCAGGTCTACCACAACACCTTCATCAACAAGGCAAATCCCGGAGCAACGTCACAGTTCCTTTGGTATGATTTCAATAACGGTTCCGGCAATACCATCCGCAATCTGAAAAACAACATCGTGATCTTTGAGAACGCTTTCACCAATGGCGGCGGGCCAAACCCCCAGAGCATTGCCGGCAACGCCTTTGTGGGGCCGACGGCCAACGGCATTGTCCAGGGATCCGGGGGCGTGTTTGCCGGGACCAATGAGTCAGCTATGGACCTAAATGGCGACCTATCCTTGCCAGCGTCATCGCCGGCCGCGGGTATTGGCGTGGCCCTGAACAGCACATTCCCCGACACCGGGTTGAACCAGGATGACGCGGGCGCTTTCCCTGTCGGGGTGGACGTTGGGCTGAACTGGCCGCGCGAGCGCGTGCGTACCTTCGACCTGACAAAGCCGGTAAACTGGCCAAAGTGACCCTCATGAGATAGATTTCCTTTTGCGCAAGATGTTTCACGTGAAAAGAGGAGTCTCGTTATGCCTACGGGTAAGAGTTACGGAGGCGGGTCCATGCAGGGCGAAAGCGGCAAGGAACCGGCAAAGGTCGGTGGTAAGCAAGGAGCTTACGCTCATTCTGCCAACACCGTGGGGTCAGCCAACACGCCGAACAAGCAGGCCTGGGCCGGCTATGACGGCAACCGAAACCGCCGCGGCGGAGGTGTCAGTCCTGGTGCTGGCAAGGACAGCGGCGGCGATTACTGACCATGGAAAGGGCAAGCGAGACACAGTCGGATGATGAGGGCGTTTCCACCGCTCCTGTTGCCGACTGTGGCCCCATGGAGAATACTCTCTTTTGGGAGTTGATAAGACCAGAGGCCATAGGCCCGTTATGGGAAAGGGTAAGGCCATTCCTCTACAAAAGCATTGCCTGGTCGCCTGAGGCCCAAAAGCTCGAGGGCGTTGAGGACATCAGAGAGAAATGCTTGGCCGGTATCTATCAGGCATGGATTTGCATAGAAAACAACGATATCGCAGCGGTTCTGGTCACCCAGGTGACGGAACATTCTCGATGCTCAGTTCTCGATATCCACTACGGCGCCGGCGAGGGTATGGAGAAGTGGATTGCTCCCCTTCTGGAGTCCATCATCGCCGATGTCAGGGCATCAGGGTGTCGCTTCATCCGCGTGATTGGTAGACATGGGTGGAAGGATGTCCTTAAGAGGATAGGATTTGGCGAGGCAGCGTCGGTTTACATGATGGAGTTGTGACGCATGGGTGCAGGTGGTGGGGGCGGAGGAGCAGAACGCCCGGATGAGTTCCAGGATGCATTTGCTGAGCTGGGCAATCGATCTGAGGAAGTCATTGAAGACACAAGGACACAGCAGTCCTTCGCCAATAAGCCAGGCCTTGGCAATCTGGGCGGGCGCCTGGCTGGCGCCAGTGGCAGGCGGACCTTCAACAATTTCGGTGTTGCTGGATTCAACAAGGACAACAACGCCGCTTTCGCCGCAACCCGCGCCTTATCCCCAAACGATGCCCTTGTGGATCAAGCGGGTAGGGCATTTGGTAACAACCAGGGGATAAATTCGCTCCAGCGCCTGAACATCGGGCAACAAAAAGCGAACTCATTGGGGGCTCTAAATCGCTTCTCCCCTGCGGCCTTGCGGGGGCTCGACTTCAAGGGGCTCAATAGTGTCGGTGGTCTAGCCGGGATCCAGAGCCTGCAGGATATTTCCGCGGGCAAGAACCTGGCCGTCGATCAGAACCCGTTCCTCAAGGACGCGTTAGCGGCGGCACAGCGCCAGACCACGGAGAACTTCACCACCAATGTCCAACCCGCCTTGGCTGCTCAGTTTGGGGGTGGCTTTGGCCTATCCGGATCATCTTCCAAGAACGCGCAGAGGCTGGCCGCGCAGAACCTCAACCGTGACCTCGGAGAGCAAGCAACCCAGGTGTTTGCCGACCAGTTCTCTAGGGAGCGTCAGGCCCAGGATGCGGCCAGCCAGTTCCTCGGTGGACTTGACCTCAACAGAGCCCAAGGCCTAGCTGGCCTGAGACTTGATCGAGCAGGGCAAATCGATCAATCCCGTTTGTCGCGAGCGGGGCAACTCGGCCAGCTAGGCCTTGGGTTCTCAGGGCAGCAGATCCAAAGGGGGCAGACGCTTGGCCAGCTAGGTCTGGAACAAGCCAAGGGCTTGGGCGCCACCGGCCAGCTAAGAAGGCAGCAGCAGCTTGGCCAGATCAATGCCCGAAACCAGATAGGCAACCAGCGCCGTGACTTCGAAGAGAGGTTATTCCAGGCTCAGCAGCAGAGGCACAACCAGCCCCTTGATGAGAGGATTGCGCGCCTACAGAACATCGGCAGCATTATCGGCACCAACCCTGTAGGCGCGGGTGGTGGGCCAGGTAAGCCAAGTAAGGCGGCCGGAGCTGCTGGCGGGGCCGCTGCCGGGGCTGCGCTGGGAAGCTCTGTCTACCCTGGATACGGAACGGCTATCGGCGCTGTTGCTGGTGGTGCTTATGGATATTTTTCTGCTTAGGAGTTGAGCATGGCTTTGATGATGCAGCAGCCGATGATGGGTGGAGGAATGCCCCAGCCAGGCGGTATGGGTGCGGCGCCCGGCGGCATGTTTTCAGGCGGCATGGACAACCCCGTCAATGCTGGACTTCTAGGTTTTGGCCTCAACACGCTGCAAGCCAACGCCCAGGGAGCCGGACTAGGCGGGTCTCTCACGGCCGGTCTTGGCGGCGGGATCGGTGGCTATATGGGCGCCAAGGACAAGGCCAGCGCCCTCACTAAGGAGACCAAGCGCAGAAAAGCGCTCGAGGGCGTCCTGGGACGTCTGGGGGGTATCGGCATGGAGGCAGGGGGAGGCCCTCCTCAGATCGGTGACATGGACATCGGCGGCCCCATGATGGGCGGACCGGGCGGGGCTCAAGCTCAGATCCCAGGGCAGGCAATCCTTGATCAGCAGCAAGGTCTGATCGGGGGTGACGTCGGCGGGGCGTATCAGCCCTTTGGCTCGAGGCAGTTCTGATGCCGCCCCTTTTTGGCGATCCTCACATGGCCATGCAGGCCGGCGCCCCTCCTGGCATGAACCCAGGTATGCAGGGCAGCGCCCCACCTCCTGACATGGGCGGCGGGCTCCCAGCTGTTCCTCAGGGCGCTCCTCCCGATCAGGCGATCAATCCAGCACCTGAAATCCAGGCCCTGGCAAACCAGCTCTATCAGCAGTCTCAGCACATCCTGATGTTGGAGCAGAGGATGATGCAATTAGCGGAGTCCAGCGTGAATATGGACTTCATGGTTCACTACAACGATGATGGCCGCATCTCGACGATCACGGCAACTCAAGGGAGGCCCTAATGGCCGACGGTGTTTTTAATGTTTCGAAGGGGCGGGTTGCTGAGTTCGTTCAGCGCCTTCTGGATAACGATCCGACCGGTTGCGAAGTTGTCGTAACCTTGATGGAAGGCGCGGCCAGTGATGCCACGCTGGTCGATGTGGACACCTTTGCGGCGCTGTTTGCTCTTGGTGACGCGTCAGAGGCCGATTTCACCAACTTCGCGCGGACGATCCTGACCAATGCCTCGCAGGGCGGCCTTACCAGGACGGTTGACGATACCAATGATCGTCAAGAATGCGATTTAAGTGACATCACCTTTGCCAGCGCAGGAGGCGCCACCAACAACACCTTGACGCGGTTGATTACCGGCTTTGATAGTTCTGGCGCCGGCACTGACTCTGGTATCGTCCCAATGACGTTCCACGACTTCGCCGAGACCACTACCGGATCGGACATCATCGCGCAGTTCGCATCGACAGGGTTCTTCCGCGCGGCCTAAAGCCTATTGGCATGAAAGGGACTTCCCGGTGCCAATGGCCAACCATCACGGCAATGAATTAGCGCGCTTCCGCCCCAAGGAGGTGCGCTTTGCCTATTGATGACCCCACAGACTTAACCGATCTAGAATGCTGGTATCGTGGCGACCTAGGAAAAACGGTCGCTTCGGGCCGTGTTACCGATTGGGCCGATCAGAGTGGATCTGGCGGCGGTCGAGATCTGTCGACGTCGGCTACTACCAGCACCCACCCCACAGAAACGACTGTTGATGGATTTGATGCCCTCGATTTTGATGGCACCAACGATCAAATCTTCAACAATGCCTTCACGACCGACATAACGTCCCTCACCGAATACACAGTTTTTGTCGTTATCCAGCACACCTCAGGAAATGCCGGCAATGTCGCAAAGATGCGCATTCCGTTTACTGAGGTTATGGACATCGACGTCCAAAGCGACACGACCTTGCGGCACGACGTCAGCACTACGGCAGGGTCTTCCGGGTTCACCGATATAACGCTGAACCAGGATCTAAGCTGGTATGTTTTTAAGGGCAGCAACAGCGGGACCGTAGAGGCCGAGAACGACAGCGGCGATACAGCGTCCGATCCAGCTCTGGGCACGATGAGGACTCCCATAGGCCGTTTGAATTTAGGCGGTGATGGTGGGTTCTTCGAAGGTCAAATTTTAGAGTTTGGATTTTATAGCGCTGAGCTTACCGGGACCGATTTCACCGACCTGAAGGACTATCTTGACGATAGGTATTTCAACACCGGATCAACGGTTGCTGTCGGCCAGGCGACGGAGACCGACACCGGCCAGGCCGTTACCTCAGAGAAGCAGCGCGACGTCGGCCAGGCCATCGAGACCGACACCGGCCAAACGGTATCCCCGGTTACTGCGGCCACGGTAGCGGTCGGCCAGGCGACGGAGACCGACACCGGACAGGCCGTCGATATCACAAAAACCGTCGGCGTGGGGCAGGCTAGCGAAACCGACACTGGCCAGGCCGTCACATCAAACGCGCCGTCTACCGTTGCGGTCGGCCAGAGCTCTGAAACCGACACCGGCCAAGAGGTAACGTCTCAGGTCAATACGCGCGTCACCATCGTCGATGCATGGACAGAGGTTGGTACCTCAATTACGGCCTCGCCCACCTTTGCCGTAAGCAGCCTGACGGACGGTTGTCTGGTAGCGCGCACCTCCAGCGCTGGCGGAGTTCTCCGCACCGTCACAGCGCTCTCCTACGGCAACCAGGCCATGACCCTGGTCGACGAAGAGAGCACCACTACCGGCCGAGATCTCCATACCGCTCTATGGGTACTCGATGCAGCTGGCCTGGCCGCGGCTGTCGACACCGCTTTTGACATCACCTCTGACAATACGGAGGCCACCCAGTTTCGGCTGCAGGCTGCCACCTATGCCAATGTGAACCAGGCCGGCCTTACGCTCGACAACTTCAGTGTAAGCGCTACAGGCGGCGCAACGCCAACCCCTGAAGCTCTAACGACCGATAATCGCGGGATTGCGATCATTGCCGCCGCGACCAACATCGGCACCAGCGACGATCCAGACCCGGATGTCACATACTCAAACCTGACGGAGCGCCTGGAGAGCGCTGGAACGCAGGCCTATGCCGGCATCGCGGACGCGGCCACCGATGGCACGGATTTTACAGCGTCCACGACCTATTCGGACACCAGCACCGGGCACATGCTGGGGCTATCCTTATCGGTTGCCCAGGGCGCTACGGCGGTAGGGCGCGCCGATGAGACGGACACTGCGCAGGCTGTCTCCAGGACAAAACAACGCGACGTCGGACAGAGCTCTGAAACCGACACCGGCCAGGCCGTTTCGATCTCGAAAGGGGTGAACGTCGGCCAGGCCTTGGAGACGGATACTGGTCAGGCTGTAACGGCTAATGCTGTGGGTCAGGTGTCCGTCGGTCAGGCGGTAGAAACGGACATCGGGCAGGCCGTAACGCCCACCGGGCCGACCACGGTAGCCGTCGGCAGAGCGGACGAGACCGATACTGCTCAGGCCGTCTCGAGCGGCCAGGATGTGACCGTTGCTGTCGGCCAGGCGACGGAGACGGACACGGCGCAGGAAGTTGTGGTCCTTGCCGTCGGTGAGGTCGCTGTGGGTCAGGCCACAGAGACCGATACAGCCCAGGGTGTATTTGCTTCCGTACCTGTAACCAAATCCGTGGGCCAGGCTTCAGAGGTCGACAGCGCGGACGCCGTCAATCTGATCGGTGAAGACTTCATCGCGATCCATGAGCCCTGGACGCTGGTCAGCTCGTCGATTGACGACACGCCCTCCTTTGCCATCGCATCCGGCTTGGTCCGCGGGATGCTGGTGGTGAGGACGGCCAGCGCTGGCGGGACTCAGCGCGAGGTCACTGTGGTCAATTACGGTGGCCAGGAGATGACCAAGGTCTCCGAAATCCTGACGACCAGCTTCCGGGATCTCCAGACGGCTATATGGGTCCTGAATCAGGACGGCATTGACGCCGCGGTCAACGATGAATTCGAGATCTTATCTGACAACACTGAAGCAACTCAATTCCGCTTACAAGCAGCGGTCTACTCGAACGTAAACCAGACCGACGCGGTAGCTGATAGCTTCACAGCTACGGCGTCAGGAGGCGGTCAGCCCACGGCAGAAGCATTGGCAACTGAAGACGGCGGCCGGGTTCTCCTTGCTTCTGGATCGAACTTCGGGACCAGCGACGACCCCGACGTTAAGGTGACTTACTCCAACCTAGACGAGCGCCTTGAGACCATCGGGACGCAGCTTTATGCCGGAATTGCCGATGTAAAGGCAGATGGGACCAACTTCACGCCGTCGACCACTTACACCGATACCAACGTCGGCCACATGATCGGTCTGTCCTTCCGTATCGGGGTCAAGACAAAGGGCATAGGCCAGGCGGAGGAGACAGACACCGCTCAGCTGGTCGCAGCGCCCCGGCAAAGGTTGGTCACTCAAGCGGCCGAAGTCGATACGGCCTTGACGGTAACGCCGTCTACAGGCACCAATGTTCCTGTAGGGCAGGCGGTTGAAACCGACAGTTCCCAGACTGTTACTCCGGCAACGCCAGGACTTCGCGCGGTTGGACTGGCTTCCGAGACCGACACCGCTCTGCCCGCGACGCCTAGGTTGTCGGTGTCGGTTCTTGTTGGTGCCTCCTCAGAAACCGACACCGCGCAATCCATCTCCACGATAAGACAGCGTTTGATCGGCACAGCTGCCGAGACCGACACAGCCAGGACGATCATCGGTCAAGAGAGCGGGATCGTCACGCTCGAACAGCGCCAAAAAGAGGCCGGGGCCGCTCAGTTCGGCCGGGACAAGCTGACCGACGCCACCAAGATAGAGGCCATGCGCCTGAAGCGTATTCGCCTCATGAAAGAGAAGCAGAATGAGGATCTTTTGGCCCTCATTCCCGCAATGGCCAAAGCTCTGCTAAGGTGATGCCTTCTGAAGGGGGCGCCTCCACAAGGTAACCTCCTGGAAACAGAGGAGACCGCAATGGCTGGTTACGGAGCAAACCCCTTTGGGGCTTATCAGAATTCATACGACATGTTCGGTGGTGCCGGCCGGGTCCAGGCCGAGAGTGACCGTGAAATGCAGTCCATGCTCCAGATCGCGAGGGTAGAGGAGCAGATCAGGGCGAAGCAGATGGAGCAGCAGGAAATGCAGCAGGCGCAAGCCGCGGCGCTCGCTCAGCAGGGCCAGGCGGAAGAGCTGCGCATGCAGGTTCCTGAGCAGTACCAGCAGCTCTTCGACGTCGACCAGGAGCGCGCTCTGGACTTGGCGTTTCCTGAGCAGCAGGACCCTACCACCATGATGCAGAATATGCAGGCAGCGGGGTTCCAGCCGGGCACGCCTGAATATCACCAGGCCATGAGGCAAAAGCTAAATCCAGGCCCGGCGCCAGGATCTCAATATAAGGTTGTTGGATCGGATATCTTTGACGTCAGTGGAGACGAGCCCAGGCTTGCCGCCCGTGGCCGCCGCAACGATGAGCCGCTAGAGCAGGTCTATGACCCCAAGACCGGCACGACGTCGTTGGTTCCTAGATCCAAGGCGGCGGGCGGAATGGTGCCACCCAAGCAGGGGATCACCATCGGCCCTGACGGTACGGTTCAGATCGGCGGAAGCAGCTCCTCCTTGGGCAAGAAGGCCAGGGGGGAGGTTGAAGAAAACCTCATCGGAACAAGAGAGGGGATTGCCCGCCTAGGGGCTATGGGGTCCGAGTTCAATCCTGAATATTCCACCCATCAGGGCGCGGCCAAGGCGTTCGCCTTCAGGAACCTGGACAGGGCCGGCGCGCCCCTGAACGCGGAGCGCAAGGAGTACCTTAAGGGC
>WLWG01000462.1_pt1 | contig 41558 bp, 58 predicted proteins | sample 6712871 | NCBI WGS metagenome assembly WLWG01 (sample SAMN12718693, study PRJNA515312) | sponge metagenome | isolation source: marine sponge | host: Mycale hentscheli | place: New Zealand: South Island, Marlborough, Capsize Point | collected 2003-05-01
TAATAAACGTTCATGATAGCGGCTCACCTTGTCAGCGAGGACAGCTATAGCTTTCAATACTTCTTGATTATCCATAATATCTCCTGATTTATAATTTTGGGGTGAGATCTAATTTAAACACGTCTGTGATAATTATCAAGCAATCTTTTTATAATTGTTTTCTTGACAACTAATTTGAAATAGTGTCCCAACCACTTGGATGAGGTATACAGTGTTCTGTCTTTACCCCAGGTTTCATTGTAAGTAACACATCACCGCTTATACTTATTCTTGCCTCTTCTTTTGTATTTACTTCCGTGTAGTGTAGCAAGCCACTAGGGAAGATAACAAAGTTACCTGTCTTCACAGGAAAAATATAACTAGAAAAATTAAACTGATTCCAATCAACAATATACTGATCGGTAGGTGGAATAAATAAACCTGTTTGTGCAGCTAACTCTTTTTCAAATCTTATGTTACCCATGTCATCATTGCGTACATAATAAACAAAACTAAAATGGCTAGCGGTGTGTTTATGACTAGCAATATGTTGATTTTTTACGGTGTAAGTAGCCCATGACTTTGTAATGTGAGCATCAAACTTCTCTTTACTATAACCTTTTGCTTTTAAAAAAGCGTTAATGTTTGTTGCTATTCCTTTAAACAAGTTACTGTATTTTTTATCTTTGTGTAAATTATCCTTAGCTTCTTCTAAATCCGTAAACATCGTATTACCTTTGACATCAGTTGTTGCTGCTGTTCTACCAGGTTTTTCTTTAACAAAAGATTCAACATGCTTTGCTGTATCTTGATCGTCGTTTACAATGTTTGTGTAATAAATAGTTTCACCAAATAAACTATTGATTGCTGCTTCTTTCTCCATAACTTACCTCTAAATATTCTATTTTTGTTACCCAGCTTTTAGGTATAGCGATAGCACCACCACCAGATATGTCGTCTTTATCTTTACTATAAGAGCGCATAATGATTATTTTTTCATTATTATTATGTACCATCCATCCTACTTCTTGACACACGGCTAACGGAGCATTTATCACATCTTTTATGTCTAACCATCCAGTTTCCGTGTCCCGTGCATCGCGCCACGTGAGACGAACCATCGGTACTTTCTTAATATCTATATCCATGTCTAATTTCTCATTGCACATTACAATAAAAACACCTATAAATATAGAATAAAATAGGCGCATTTCTCCAAGCCTCGCCATCTTGCTATTCAACCAAAAACAAGTTGCTACGAAGGATTATGCATGATTGACGAACAATTTTTACAAACAATACCTCAGTATGGAATTGGTGGTTTTGTTGGTAAAATTTTTAAAAAAGTAAAAGACACTGTTAAGAAAGTAGCTCCCATTGCAGGCGCAGGTATTGGCTTTATGATAGGCGGATCTGCAGGCGCAGGTATTGGCGCAGGTATTGGTAGTCTCGTAGCAGGAAAAAGTGTTGAAGAGTCATTAGGAAATGCAATGCTTGGTTATGGTATCGGTTCAGTTGCAGGACGTTTTGGTCCTCAATTTTTAAAAGATGCTGCAGGTTCTAAAGAATTTATGGGATTTGGTGGTAAAGGTGATATTGGAAATTTATTTAATATGTTTGGTGGTAAAGGACCAAGCGATAAAGTTACAAAATTACAAGAACAAAATATACAATTAAAAGATTTAGCGGATAAAGGAAACAAAGAAGCCGCTAATTTATTAAAAATAAATGAAAATGCTATTAACCAAATTCAAGTAAATGAAATTGTAAAAGGTGGAGGAGCATTTGGAAATAGTGGAGCATTAGGTAATACTTTATTGGCAGGATCAGTTGCTTTACCTTTTGTTGATTATTTTGCTCAACAAAAAGCTATGGAAAATTACGTGCCTACTGATCCAATGGGTTTAAATGAATTATATTATACTGATCCACAAGCTTATCAAGTATCGGGATTAGGCACAAAACCTCTTTATATGGAAGATTTACAAAACTATTATGGAATGCCTGTAGAAGATTTACCAACTGATTTTGTAAGAGCAGCAGAAGGTGGAGTAATACAATTAGCAGATGGGTCAGAAAAATATTTTCCACGTAAAAACGGTCAAATAGATGGGCCTGGAACAGGGACAAGTGATGATATACCTGCTATGTTAAGTGATGGTGAATTTGTATTTACAGCAAAAGCTGTACGAAATGCAGGCGGAGGTGATAGAAGAGAAGGCGCAAAAAGAATGTATCAAGTAATGAAAAATTTAGAAAAAGGTGGTAATCTATCTAATGAAACAAGAGGTGTAGCATAATGGTTGACGTGCAAGAATATATAAATAGAGAGGCTCCTGATATTGAGGCTCGTAAGCTAGGTCTTATTGATACAGCAAAAGCTTTAACAGAAAAAGGTTATACTCTTCCTGATTATGTTTTAGCAGGGCTCACTCCTGAACAACGTAGAGCCATACAATTACAAACACAAGGTATTGGTGGATTTGAGTCTTACTTAAAACAAGCAGGAGATGCTTTAACACAAAGTCAAAATATGTTGTCTAATACAACGGGGGCGCCTACTCAAGCGCAACTTGATGCTTACATGAACCCTTTTCAACAGCAAGTTATTGATGCAACAATGACGGAGCTTGATAAAAGAGGGGCTCAACAATCAAATCAATTAGCTGGAGATGCTGTAAGAGGTGGCGTGTTCGGTGGTTCGCGTTACGGGGTTCAACAAGCAGAACTTGCAGGACAACAACAAGATGCAAGAGCGCAAGCTTTAGCTCAATTAAATTTACAAAACTTTGGTCAAGCACAAGCAGGAGCACAAAATCAATTAGGTAGAGAATATCAAGCAGGATTAGGAATAGCTTCTTTAGCCCCTCAATTTGCTAGTTTAGGTGCTCAAAATCAAGCCTTAGCTTCTCAAGATGTTTCTAACCTTCTTGGTATAGGAGGATTCCAACAACAATTTAATCAACAACAAGAAGATATTAAACGACAAAATCAATTACAAGGAATTATGTTACCTTATCAACAATTAAGTTATTATGGTGATATTTTACAAGGTGCTCCATCATCATCACAAGTATTAAGCACATCGCAAATGCCTCCTGTTAGCCCATTACAATCAGCTATTGGAACAGGAATAGGAGCAATTTCAGGTATAGCGGGTCTTAGAAGAATGGGAGTAGTATAATGTCCGTATTAAATAGATCAATGTTTCAACGACCGATGCCCGTAGTTCGTCGTGAAGAAGGATCTCCTTCTTCAGGAGAAAAAGGAATGATAGCAAAATTTTTAGATTACATTACAGGAGACGCGGCCACCACTAATATTCCTAATTCATATGTTTTAAATGAAGCAGAATTTAGTATGTTGTACCCTAATGTTGATATTAATACGACAACAGTAGAAGAGAGAACAATTAGTACTGACAGTGATGAATATAAAAGATTAGTAGGAATAACTAATAGAGCAGAAGGTTCCCCTCCTCAAGGTGAAATGGTAGAAGAACAAGTAGACGTTGAAAACGTCGGTATTATGGACGGATTCAATCAAAGTAATCCTGAACAAGTTGCTGAACAAGTAGTTGCTGAAGGAGAACAATCTAAAGAAGCTATTGATAGTTCTGACACATACGATGAATTAATGCGCGCAATACGTGGCGATAATTTAAGTGAGTCTGATCGAAGACAAGAACTAGCTTCTGTAGTTGGCGAACAAGATGCAGAAAAAACTCCTGATAGTGTTCTTGTATTAGTGCAACCAGTTATGCAAATGCTTGATCAAGATACAGCTAACACAGGTATTGCAAATATTGAAAGTGGTGACTTACAAATGCCACAACAACCTGTAGGTATTGCTAGTGGAGGCATGTTAAGAAAAATACCTAAATATGCAGATTCCGATGCTGATGGCGTAACAAAAGATGATACATTTGATATAAATGCTTTGTTAGCATATATGGAAGGCAATAAACCAAACTTACAAACTTCTTTTGATGAACGTTTGCCTCTTTATCAATCTATTATAGGTGGACCAAATTTAGGAAATAGAGATGCTGATGCATTAATGTCTTTATCTAAAGCAGGTTTTGGTTTACGTGAAGGATTAGAACCTGCACAAGCAGCTAGCCTTTTCTTTGATGATCTATATAAAAAAGGAAAAGTAGCTAATTCACAGCAACGTACAATGGATACACAAATAAAATTAGCAGCGTTGAAAGCTGCTGAGGGTGATGTAGCTTTAGCAAAACAATTAGAGGGCGCATTAGAAAAAGCAAGATTAACTAAAACTACTCCTAAAGATACAAAAGGGACATCTTATATTGTAGGACAAGGCGTAGAAATACCTGAATCATTTTCAAATGTTGCAGGGTTAAAAGAAAAAATTTCAAGCCTACCTGAAGGAACAACAATTTTTGTAGACGCAAACAATAAACCTACTATTAATTTACCAAATGTTCCTAACAAAGAAGCTTACTTTGATACTGATCAAGGAAAAGTTGTTTATTATACTGATACTGAATTTAATAATATAAAAGACACAACAATGTTTATTCCTGTTGCCGCAGGATTTACTTTTGTAAAAATTAAAAAAGGTGAAGGAGAAAATATAGAAATAAAAGATATAAGCATTGATCAACTTAGAGATTTTCTTAATAATGGTGAAGGTTGGGAAGTAGTTCCTAATAGTGAGATAAAAGTAGAAAAAGATAAAGGTGTAACATTTAATGCTAAGGGTGGCCCTATTGTAAAAAGAAGTGATGGAACACCTTCTGGTGGTGAAAATAGTTTAGAATATTATGAAAATATTCTTAATGATGCTCAAGGAGCAATTGATGCAGGAAAAATATTTCAAGCAGGAACTGAAACAGATAGGTCTTTCTTTAACTCTTTATATACAGCAGCTTATGATGGAATTAATGAGCTTAAAAAATTAAAAGAACTTATAGCTGAAGATCCAGGATTGGTAGGATATACTGGAGTCTTTAAACAGTCTTTGAATAAATTCGCAGGTTTTATAAATGATATGGACAATTTAATGGGAGATAAAGTTTTTCCTGACGATGGTACAGGATTAGGTAGTGCTATTAAATATGTTACAGATAAAGATATTGCCTCTGTAAAAAGTTCTGTTGAACAGTTATCAGATGCAATAGCAGACATTATAAGTTTACGAGGAAAAAGAGGTACTACAAAAGACGTAAGAGAAAAAGCCGATAAAAGAGCTAATGTTGTTACAATGAATTCACAAGAAATAATTTTGGATAGAGTAGATAAATTAACTGACTTTTTAGTAGATAAAACAAAACTATTTGGAGTATTATCAGGAAACTATGATGAAAATAATGCTAAAGAATTTTATGATAACATGGAAACAATTAGAATAAATCTTAAAGAAATTACTCCAGATAACTATTCAGGCAAAAAAAATACTTTCACAATAGAGGAGCTACAAGAGATTGTAGGAGGATAAATGGGGGAAATATTTTTACCAGGATTTCCATTTAGTATCTCTATTGAAGGAGATGCCCCTAATAAACAAGAAGCACAAGAAATTTTAAAATTAGTTGAAAAACTTGATCAGGTTAAAATGACAGGTGGTGAAGACATTTTAGATCTTGCAGAAAAATATAGGGGAAAAGGAAGTGAGTTTGGCGCAAGTATTCTTGAAGGAGCTGTTGATGCCGAAGAGAAAAAAAATGCTTTAAAAATTTTAGATGATTTAGGTATGATTAATTTACAGGATCTTAAACCTTTAGAACAAATAGGATTAGATAGAACTACTGCGGGAGTTGCAGGATCTGTATTTGCATCAGCAGGAGGATACAAAGATTTATATGATCAATTAAGAAAAAATGTAAGTAGAGGAAAAATTCCTACTCCTAATAATATTTTACTGGCAGGGGGAAAAGCATATTTTGGCGGAGTATTTGGAGACATTGGTGGAAGAGTGGCATACGATATTGCTAATGCTATTATCAGTGGTGATCCAAATATGTTAGAGTTTTTAAAAGAAGGCACACTTGATGCTGATGCTCAACAAGCTATGTGGTATGAGTCTTTAGGATTAGTTTTTCCTCAACTCATTGGAGCAGGTTTTAAAGCATTAACCAATATAAGTGATCCTGCGGTAAAAGCAGCGCTTGATTCGGCAGAGCGATTAGGGATTCAAATTAATTTTGGTCAGATTGCTAAATATGCAGATAGAGTCAAAGCGATAGGCCCTTTGCCGTTTATTGGTGGCGGAGTGCGTAAATATCTTGAGTCGCAAGGTAAAAAGTTGTCCAACTCTTTTCAAAAAATTACCGAACTATATGTTCCTCTCAGGCCTTTTACAGAAATAAGTAAAGACATATTCGCTAGAGCAACACCAAGATTTGAAGCAGGAAAAAGAATTTTAAACAGTCTTTGGACTAAAGCTTATGATGCTCATGCAATGTTACCTAATAAAAATGTTTTTAGGGGAAATGCCATTAATGATTTTGTAAAAAAACTAACAAACGGAGATATTATAAGACAGTTAAAAGGCATTCCTGTAAATGAAGAAGGAATAATTAAAGAGTATGATACTATTGTTAAAGAGGGTTTTTTTGATCGAACAGCTCTATCTCGTCTTAAAGGAGATAAATTAAAAGACTTAATTACAAGTATTCGTAATCAACAATTAAATATAAAAGAACAAGGAGGTAATCTTAGTTATACTCAAATTAAAGATTTTAATGATTCAATTAGCACTTTATTTAAAGATTTAACAGAAGGAGGAGAGGCTGTATTTGGGGATAGATTTTCAAAATTACTTACTCAATTAAGATACGCAAATGAAGGCATATTAACTAATATGGATAAGACTTTAATTAAAGAATTAATTCCTGAAGATATGCTCCCTGCTATTTTAAGCACAAATAGTGCGGCTTTAAATTATACTAAAGTTTTAGCACAATTATATGAAGGTGCTTCAGCAAACATATTTGGTAAATATGTTGATAATATTTTTGAACCAGGTTTTAAAACAGAGAAAAAAAATATAGATGAATTCCTTAAATCTCTTCTTGCAATAAAATCTCCTCAAGGTTTAAGAGATTTAAGAAAATTAGTAGGAGATAAAGAATTTAAAAATTTTGCTAACGAATATTTATCAGATGTATTTACTAAATCATTATCAAAAGAAGCTGAATCAACTTTATTCGGTTTAGGTGTTAAAAAAGGTCTTTTTACTTTTGACCCTGCTGAATTAAATAAAAGATTAGGTTTTGATATCAGAGGTAAAAGTGATTTTACAGATGAATTATTTAAAATTTTAGGTGTAGGAAATTCAAAACTACAAGATATCATTAGAGCAGGGGCTTTTATTGAAAATGTAAAAATAGGCGATCCCTCTACATTTCTTCAAAGACGTTTTCAATTAGCGGGGGCTAATAATCTTTTCGCTACTTTATTAGGAGCAGGAGCCGCTTATAAAGGCGGAACAATGGCTTTTGATGAAGATGATGGAATATTTACCAAAGGTTTTAAAGGTATATTAGGATTAATGGTAATGAAGTATGGTGTAAATAAAGTATTTGCTAATCCTAAATTAGGTAAGCAAATACTAGACGTGTATGGTTTAGAGCCAAGAGTAATGCCTTTTAGAAACAAGCTAGATGTAATGAAATCCATTTTTGAAATTCATCATAATGAACAGCCTGAAGAAATAGTTAACGATGTAAATATGTTTTCTAAAGTTGTGGAAGATTTATCTGATGTAGTTAGTGAAAAAGAATTAAACATGATGAACGATTTGTTAAATGATTTAAAAAATAAAGCTGACATCTTTAATAAAAGTCAAACATTAGAAGAAGAAGAACAAGAAATGGAAGATCTTCGGAACAGGTTTTATATTCCTGATGATCAAACTGAATTAAACGTACCATCACCAAATGAGAGTATTGAAATGGCAGATGTTGTCGCTCCTTTACCTAATCCAAATACAGGCTCTGCTAGTATGGATCCAAATATTATGCAACGTTTAGAAGGAGTTGGTTTACCTTTATTCGCACGTGAGGGAGGAATAGCCTCTTTAACAGCAGCAAAAAAACCTCAACCAATGGTAGCTTAATGAACGGATCTAGTACTCAAAAAAGCAGAATAGTAGGTTTATCTCAAGCAGGTAATAAAGCCGCTAGTGATGCTAGGCTTGATAATTTTATTAAGAACAATTCAAATTTAAAAAATCAATCAACAAGAAGTTCTATTTTAGACACTGTGTCGAACAAACCTCAACGGTTTAGTAAAGATAACGAATCAAGAAGAGATTTTATTTTAAGAAACACTGATCCGCAAACTGGAAGAATGAATTCAGCTGCGCAAGCTATGTTTGATTTTTATAATGATGGTCGTAATGATTATCAAAGAGAACTTAATAAATTAAGAACTTCCTCTCCTGCAATGAAAAATGCTTATGCACGAGAATTTCCAGCAGCTAATTTTGCAATGGAAACTTTACCTAACCTTATACCAGGAGGTATAGGGATGGTAAATAGAATGGTGACATCAGCAAAAGATAAAATAAACACTGGTGTTGGGACATTAAAAGATAAAATAAGTAATATTATAAATCCAAAATTTACTGATTCTTATGCGAATGCATCTAGAAAAGAAGTCAATATACCAATTATTTCTGATAGATTAGAAAATCAATTTGTTAATAAACCAGAATTAACAGAAAAAATTGATACTAACATTGAAGACATCAAAGAAACAAAACAAACAAAAAAAGATAATATTAATTCAGGAACTTATTTAGCTGAAAAATTTGGCGGTGATTCTTTCGGCACGAATCGACCTAATACATACGTTGATCCTAATCAAAGAGTACCTGAACTTTTTTCAGATACGACAAATATTATAGATGAAGCAACCTCTAAAATAAATCGACCTAATACATACGTTGATCCTAATCAAAGAGTAGCAACAGGTATAGAAAGATTAAACAAAGAACCTTTAAGAGAAATAAACGCTATAAACCCTAATCAAGAATTTGATGATACATACGGTTTTGATAGTGATAATTTTCAAAGAGCACTGAATGAACAAAAAAAATCATATGAAAAACGAATAGCTGAAGGAGATAATCCACCAGATTTTCAAGGTAAACCAGGTATACAAACTTTTCTTGAATTTGCAAAAACCTTAGAAGGTCCTGCTTCCGAGTTAAGAGGTAGTACTAGAGATCAACTTAGAAAAGTAATGCTAGATGATTATAACGTCGATTACAAAGATTTAAACACTATTCGTTTTAGTGATCCTATTGACAGACCTTCTTATCCAGTATTAGGTCCGAAATTTCAACAGTATGAAGACTTTCAAGATGTAGAAACAATGGGGCCTGTTCCAAAGATTTCAGAAGGTGTGTTTGAAAACTTACCTTTTTATTCAGGACCTTTTGATTTTAATTTTTCTCCTGATAGAAGACCAGAAACATTTAATACATTTAAAAATGGTGGAATAGCAACTTTAGCTAATGGTGGATACATGAGCTCTTTTCCTAATCAAAATTTAAACACGGAGTCATTATCCGCAAGTGATAACATTGACGATCGTATTATGAAAAATTTACAATTTGAAAAAATGGCACCTGGAATGATGGGTTATAGAAATGGTGGAATAGCGAGTTTACGTGGAAACTAATTTTAGAAATGTTATTTGGCTAGGATTAATTTTGGTAAGTGCTGGAGTAACTTATGGAATGATGTCTCAACGATTGGAAGCAGTTGAGTCACAGCAACAGCAACTAGAAAAAATAATACTCCAAGACATACCAGACATAAGAGAACGAGTGATACGACTTGAAGTATTATTAGAGAAAGCATTAGATAACTAATACTTTAAATTGAATTCCTAATTTCATCTAACTTAGGAAATTCTATACTTGTAGAATAATTTTTATTTTTTTTAAATTTTTCATTATCAAAAGTAGGATTAAAATTAGTAGAACTTTTTAAATAAATTTTATTTACTTTAATCATTCTTTCTAAATCTAATAATCGTTGTTCTGAATATTGCATTCTTTTTATTTTAGCTATTGGTAATGCTTCTTTAATATTCATACAAACATCACTTGCTTTTAAAAACCAATCAAAAGTTCTAGTACCTCTGTGATATTTACTTTGTAACCAAAAAACATTAGTCATTGCACCTTTAATTTTTTTCTTTTTATAATAGACACCGTAAGTGTCTCTAGATTTTAAATAAATTTGGCCACCACTAGACCTAATTTCTAAAAACTCTATTGGTTTAGTAAAGTAAATTGCTTTGTTTAATTTTTGTTCAAATATATTTTTCATAGGACCCTCCAGTATTTACCTTTGATAATAACAGGTTTAGTTTTATATTTAGTATCAATTGCAATTACTTTTAATTTCAATTGATTATTCACAAATCGACAAATCTGAGAAGAACTAAGCTTAGGAAACTTATCTCTCATCTTAGCAATAAGTGGTTTTTTCTTTAAACCAGTATCAACTAAGCTAGCAAGGAAAGACATCAACTCTTGTTGGCGCTTTTTCTTTTCTTGTTTAGGTGACATCGGTAATGAAGGCACCACAATCTTGGGTGCCTCAGAAACAGAATTCAAACCTTTACCTTGCCTACCTTCTTTTTTATCCCTTTCAGCAAGGTCACGTAAAAATTTTGGTATCTCCAAAATCTCATCATCAGGATTAGGAATGATTTTAATAGTTTTAATACTCATGCGTACCAACTTTCTAATTGTTCTAATTGTTCTGTTTTAAATTGGATAAGTCTTCTAGCTCTTGTATGACTATCTTCTTTATCAAACTTATAATTCCAAACAGGCCTCTTTAGCTCACTTTCATAGTGAGCTATAGATTCTTTTAAAAGTTTAATTTCTTGTTTAATTTCAGGATGCATTTATATATCCTCCTGTTCTTGCTCTTCTTCTTTAGCATCTAATACCCAATCAGTAAAAGAAGATTTTTTATTCTGACAAACATCACCTAAGAAACTTTGTAAGATAGATCCTCTCATTGGATTTTTTCTAGATACTTTAGCAATGCTATCTTTAAAAGTAAACGGAACATTAAAATCCATTTCTATTTGTACTGGTTCAATAAATTTAAGCGGCTTGTGCATGACTTTCTCCTTTCTTGATATGTTCAACACCTTTTATTTTAAGGCTGATTAAATTATTTAGTTGTATTGATCTCCAAGCTTTTTTTGGATCATCAACTTTTTTAAGAACGTTAACATCAATGCATTCTAATAAATGATTTCTGTCACCAAGTAATTCACCACCTGCAAAAAACTTTTGATCTTTTACATGTAGTTTAGCAAGTATCTTTCTCTCTTCACCATTACTCTTAGTAAAAATTGCAGAGAAAAATTCTGGGCCAATTATTTTAAATAAGTCTTGTTTAGTATATTTCATAATTCCTTCTTTCTAAAATTATAAGTATATACTATATAATATTATATCATATGCAAGACATATCTATTTTACCGCAGAAAACCGCCAATATTTTTAAGTAGCGTCACCCCAAGATTTTCCTAAATCACAATCAACTTTACTTGGAACTGTTAATTTTACAGCATGTGTCATTAGTTCTATTATTTTCTTTTTAGTTTTTTCTTCACCATTAAAACTTAATGTGAGCTCATCATGAATTTGTATTAAAGGAATTAAATTTTCTTTATACAATTCTATCATTGCTTGTTTTGTTTGATCCGCCGCTGATCCTTGTATTAATCTGTTTAATGCTTTGTAAGTACCAGCTCTTTGTAAAATGTGATGCTTACCATATTTTATTTTTGCCTGATCTTCTGGTAGAGCTTTGAACACGCCAAAAGTGGTCGGTTCCCATAACTCAAAACGACATTTTCTACCTTTGATTGTTGAGACGTAACCCTCACTATTGGCGAAGTTTGATACGCGTTTAGTTAATTCCTTAACAAACGGTACCTTAGAATTGTACTCCTTTAAAATTTCTTTTGCAACATCAACGTTCACTTGCAATTCGTTGGAAAGTTTGTTAACGCCCATGCCATAAAATAATCCAAGGTTAATAGTTTTTGCCTGATCTCTGCCAATGTTAGCAATGTTTGCTACTATACTATGGAAATCTGCATCAGGATTTTTTTGATATTCTTCCACAACATCTTTAGCTCCTTCACATCCTAAGCTTGAAGCAAAGTGTGACGCGATCCGTGGTTCCTGCTGACTATAATCAAAAGATCCCCATGTCTCACCTTCTTCAGGTAAAAACAATCCCCGTATTTGTTTTTTAATTTCTTTATTACGAGAAGGTAATTGTTGTAAGTTTGGATTAGAATAACTAAAACGACCTGACACTGTTCCTGATGTACCGTCTCTCATCTGATGAATGCTTGCATGAATGCGCCCTGACTCACCATGTTTTAAAATAGTATCAATAAAAGTTGATTGCACTTTATTAAACTCTCGAGCACTTTGAATCTTTTTAGCAATTGGATGTGAATGATGAACTAAAAAATCTTTAGTGAAACTAGGTGCCTGTGTTTTTTCTGTTCTTGGATAATCTATTTTAAGTTTATCAAATACTTTTGCAACACTAGCCGCAGCCCAAACATCAACTGCGATACCCGTGTCTGCCAGTATTTCATCAAGTATCTTCTTTTCTGTATTCTTAAAACTTTTTTTATAACGTCTTGCTTTATCTCCATCAACTCTTACTCCTCGTTTTGTCATTTCAAATATAATTGGTATAAGATTCATCTCTAATTTATACACTGTGTTTAGACTCTGTTTTTCAATGAGTGGTCGCATGTGGTGAAACAGTCGTAAAGTCAAGTCTGCATCTTGCTCCGCATAATCACCTACAAAGATAGCTGGCAACTTGTACATTTCATTTTTAGGATCAATACCAAACTCAGTCGCTGCTTGTTTTAAAAGTGTTTCATCTTTTATTTCACCAAGCATATCTTTTCCCACTGCACTTAATGCATAAGAAAATTTATTCTCATTTAAAATAGGAGCCATTAACATTGTATCAACTATAGGTCCTTTTACCTCTATGCCTTCAGCATGTAACCAACCTAAATCATAAATAGCATTGTGTGCTACTTTAATAGCATTAGTTTGCATTAACTTTTTAACCCACGTTAAAACACGTCTTCTATCCCAATTGAAACCATTCTCATGACGAATAGGATAGTAACCCTTCCAACCATCCACGGCTACCGCTACGCCAATGATATGCCCTGTTTTAGTTGTCCATCCTGGTCCAGTCGTTTTTAATTGTGGATCATATGTTTCTAAGTCAAAAGCAATAACCTTTGCATCGGTAATATCAGGTAGTTCATGAGGTGGTACCCACTCGGATTTTGTAAAGCCAAAATTATTCTGCATCTTTACCCTCCTCACGTTCTGCTATCTCCCCTGCGATTGCGCCGTACGCTGCTAGGTCTACATAACTATCAGATTTACGACTATGCATGAGACGCGCTACTTTAACTAAAGCCATACAAATTGCTACATCATGAGCTGATATTTTTTTATTTAAAAAAGCAGACCATAAGTTAGCAATGTTTTGATGATTGGTAACCCGATCTCCGTAATCCGTGTTTCGTGCTCCGCCGATCAATTCAATGGCTTTGTTAAGTATCTTTTTATAAATCATCATGCATCCTTTCATCACCGTACATTCGGTAACCTTGTTGTTTTTGAGCCTCAACAATGTACAAATTGTTTTTAGCTCTGGTGACAGCAACATAAAAAACACGGTGCTCATCATCAGGATTTTTTAAATAAGATCTGTAAACAATCTTTCCTAAATCTAATAACACAATAACATTTTCACATTCTCCGCCTTTAGCTTGATGAATTGTAGAAACACGAATTCGTGGTTCTGCTGTTATGTCTTCACCTATTTTCTCAAGCCGCCGTAAATAAGTAATTTCAAAAGGTGTTAAAGAACTGAGTACGTCCCACCATTCTCCATCGACAAGTAAACCATGATGATCTTTTAGTTGCTGTAATGAAAATAATTGTTTATCATTCTCCACTTTCATTGTTTTGTGACCATGTTTAATTCCAACTTTAGTTTTTATTTTATTATACAAAGTTTTAACCTCTGTTAAGGTAACCGTGTTGCCAAACTTTAATTTTTTCCATACATCGATAGCCCCTAAAACAGTCGTAGACACTGGTCTATGCTCACCTCTTCCATACCAATAACCTTGTTCTAAAAGTATTTCTTCTATCATTTCATTTCTAATTTTTTTTGTTCTGCCAAGGATTAACCAGTTGCCAGAAGATAAATCAATGTGACGTAAATGTGGTATACGATATATTTTACCCTCATCTTCTTTTGGTTGCCAAACTTTAGGACGCCTGTTTCGTATTTTAGTTATAATATTATTAGCTAATCGAAACACTCTTCGCGGACAACGATACGATTTATCTAAAACTTTTACCGTTCCTTGTAGAGATATAAATTTATCTACATCAGCACCTGACCAACGAAAGATAGCTTGATCATCATCACCTGCAATGTAAACCTCTTTACTATTACTAATTAATTTATCTACCATGTTATATTGAATGCGAGGCATGTCCTGAGCTTCGTCTATAAAGAGCACATCAAACTGTGTCGAAACTGTGTCAGTTGTGTAATCAACAATCATATCTGTATAATCGTAAAGCTCATTAACTTTTTTGTATTTATTTATAACTCTGTTTAAATAATCTAACTTAACCATATTAATAGGATCAGGATAAAGTCTTACCTCTTCTGCTAAACTAATATCTTTTAAACGCGCTTTGTTAATAAGATTTATAAATTGATGATTAGAATTCGTATAAACAGAATCATCATTATCATTAAAAACTAAATTAAAACCAACTTTTGAAGACAACTCTTTCCAATGTTTTTGTTTCATTAAGTTATCTTCCTTAACAGCTAGATGTCTAAAAGCAAAACTATGTAACGTTCTAAAGTGAGTTAAATCATCTCTACTTGCTTGAAACTTATGTCTTGCTCTATCTTTAGCTTCATACGCTGCTTTCTTAGAAAAAGAAAAGAAACCAATTCTTTCCCATGGAACGCCTTGTTCTTTTTTTTGCTGACATATATTTAACAGCTCTGTTGTTTTGCCTGTACCAGGAGGTCCTACAATTATATTAATCATTAAAATGGTATAACCTCATCTTCGGTTCCTCCTAAAATATCTTTATCTTTTTTTTCTTCTGTTTTTAAATCAGGCATCTTTTCCATTTTTTTAGGTTGTGTATATGCAGGTATTTTCCAAGCCCGTGTCTGTACTCCTTTTGGATATACCATCACATCTTTACCCTCTAGATCTTTTATTCGTTGTACTAACCAAGATCTATTTTCTTTAAAGTTTTTTGTATTCTCTAACCATTTTGATAAATCACGTAAACGAAAGTATGTCGAATTCTCTTCAACATTAGTATAGGGCTTTTCCATATCTAATTCATCAATATCAAACGACTCACCTCTTGCGGTACAAAACTCAAATAAATAATCTTTAAACTCACCTACCTTAGATACATCTTCAGGCATATTAATTGTAGTAATTGTTTCAAATAATCCTGACTGTATTTCTTCCCAGTCAGCTTGTTTCATCATAGGTATGTAACGTAATAATTTTCTTTTAACTAATTTACGTAAGCGATGATGGTATTCTATTTCATCTTGTACTTGTGTTTCTACTGGATGAGAATCTATATCAAGATACCAAATACGTGGTTCGCGATCCGTGACACGTAAGTTTGCATATACAGGATGATCTTGACCTGATGTGCCTACGCCAAACTTTCTTAATTTACATTTAGCTTTTTGACAAACACTAGCGATAGGTTGATCATTACATTTATACATATATTTCATGGCACCATCAGCTTTATCAGCGCCAACTTGTTTCATAATAATGCCTACCTCATTAGTATTTAAAGGTGGAGCCATGTATTCGCGGTTATATGTTTCTAATAAATTCTTCCAGTCATCAGGATTAGACTTACGATAAAAAATTCCCACATTAAATAATCCATTATTTCTTGTCCCTTCTGGATAACCTTGATCCGTTAAAATTTCTAAACATGGAGGACCATCAGCCATGTTATTATCTTCTACCTGTATTAATATTTTACCAATATCATCACAGACAAATTTATCATATAACTCAAAGAATTCTTCTAGTGTAGCACCTTCACCATTATCAAGAAACGCGTACCGTGTGTCGCCGTGATAAGGTAAGTTCAGCCACGATCCAGTGTCTTGCTCATCAGAGAGTTTAATTTGTTTAGGAAATACCTCCGCTTTTGCATAGCCAAGATGAGCGCGTATTTCTTTTAACTTTTCATCAAAGAGAAAAGCAGGTTGTGGATTTTTGGAAAATAAAAAAAGATGAGCGCCAAAAGATTTGGAGGCACACATCACTAATGGTAGTTTGTATTTTCGTATTTGTGATAATATTTTTTTATGATCCAAAGGGTACTCGTCAATATCAATACAACCCCACGTACAAGTTGCATCGTCTCGAATGGGAACAATACCTAAAGCACGATCTTTTCCTTCCAGATGATCCTGAAACATTTGTAAAGTAGGTTCTTCATGAACTGTACGCATGCGTCCATCACGCTTGCCATTTTGTTTTGTTTGGGTGTACTCATAAAAACCGTGAGCTCTATCTAACCCATCAAATATATTTTTAAATTTTTCTACTTTCATAAATAATAATATAACTAGGGGCCTTGAAGGCCCCTAACCTAGATAATTAAGGTGATTACGATCCTAAAACGCCACTATCCACATTGGGTGTAACGTCTTTTAAACCGCTATCGTCATTATCATTATTTGCCTCTGGAGCAGGATCGATAGATCCTGATGTCACAAGCTCATGAAAATGTTTAGCCTCCTCCACTATATAAGATGGATTAGGAATATCATTGACTGATTTATCCAAGGTGATTTTCCATCCCCACCAATCATTCTTTTTATTTGCTTCTTGCACACCTTCCATTTTATATACATTAGCAAACATAGGTAATGTTCTTAGTGACCCATCACTGGATTTAATTTTCTGATTCATCATCATCGTATTCCAATAACGGGATTTTTTATATTGTGTCTTCTGCATAATAATTTGGCATCGTTCAAACGATCCATCATCATTAATTCGTAAAACAAAATACTCAGCCGTCGTTACAATATAGGTAGGAGAGATCGCTCCATTAATCATGTAATGATCTTCCCCATCCGCGCCACGCGTTAAAGCTGGCATGTCTTCAGGCTTATAAATTTTTACAGGTGCACCAGTCCCTTCACCTAAAGGTGACCACTCTACCCCACGTACTCTAAAGGCACATGGAACTACAGCTATGCTTTTGTAAAAGTCTTTTGTAACAGAATTAAAAATATCACCTTGCTCAAGTCCTTCTACAAACTTAGCATTTGATTTTTTAATCTCTGGTGTTTGAGAGCTAGCAATTTTTAAAAATGGTATTGCCATTTCTTGCGCACCAACATTTTCAAAGCCAACACCAATGTGGCTTGAAAAGTCTACAACATTAGTCGATATTTCACTTTTCTTTTTTTTCGTTACATCGTTCATCGTTATTTCCCTTTTTTAATTTTTACTTTGTTACCCATATACACATTAAATATATCTATAGGTAAATCGGTACCTTTATTTATTTGTTCGCCAACAAAGGCGTTCAAGGTCATAGGCTCGACCTTGCGTTTTTGGTCAGGAGCTAAACCATTTTGCTCTAAGTCTTCTACCAACTTAGATGCCTGATCATTATCTCCTTTACCAAACCTCACTGACACAATGTTTTTAATTAGTTCATCGTGGTTATTTTTTTCTAACCATCCAAAACATTCTGCTTCATTATCTTTAGTGATGCTCGCTTTATAAAAGGGTTTATAACTTATTGCTTCACCACTCGTCAGTTTAATCTCTTTAACTCCTCGTTGCTCCATCATCTGAACAATTGAATCATTCATTTGTTGTAGCTCGGATTTTTTTCTTTTAACGTCGTTTTCTAATGAAAGTATTTCACTTTCAATTTGTAAATATCTGTTGGATGCTTCTGACACATCTTTAACCTCAGATATTTCTACTTTATTTTCTTCAGGTAAAAAATTTGTAAAATCAACTTTCTCTGTCATAGTTATTCCTCTCGTGTAAGTCTATCTGTATGGGGAGATATGTATGCGATTGGCGATCATATTTTAAAAGATTATATCTGCCACGATTATTTTCTGCAGCAACAGAACAACAAAGACCAATCATTGATGGATCACCAATCAATAATAAATAATCTTTATCATTAAAATCTTTTAATATATTTTTAGCCTTACGTATCGCTGGTCCAGGTGATAACATAATTTGTTTTCCCTCCTCAAATATAGGAATTAGTTTTCCATATTCCTGAGCAGTGATTACATTAAATCGAGATACCTCTTGGATAACGTACACATTTCCTTTGTTTTCTGAGTCTTTCATCTTTCTAGGGGAGTCTATATTATTTTTATTTTAATTATACAAGAAAAATGTTATCGTTTTTAAATTTTATAATTTAGAAAGTTATGCCGAAATATAAATATAGTTTTAAAACAACGCCTTACGAGCATCAATTAGCATCTATGGGGGCTATGTTAAATCATTTTTCTAAGCAAAATAAAGAGTTTGCGTTGCTTATGGAAATGGGTTGTGGAAAAACTAAAGTATTAATTGATGCGTCTTCGTTTCTTTATGACAATGGATATATTTTTGGTTTACTCGTTATTTGTCCTAACGGTGTTAAGGGAACGTGGGTTAAAGAAATTGAAACACACATGCCAACACACGTGGATCGTAACGTAGTCGTATGGACAGGACAAAAAACAAAAAAACATGAAGAAGAATTACAAACATTATTTATTACGGAACCTGCGAAAGTACATTTTAATATTTTAATTATGAACGTTGATGCGTTTACCACGGACCGTGGACGCAAGTTTGCTGATAGATTTCTGATGACCCGTCAAGCATTGATGGCTGTTGATGAAAGCACGATCATTAAAAACTCAACCGCGTTACGTACCAAAGCCATTACCAAGCTTGGTAACTTAGCGCGTTATCGTGTTATCATGACAGGATCCCCTATTACTAAATCTCCTGAAGATCTGTATGCGCAATGTAATTTTTTAAATCATGAACTATTAGGTTTTAGTTCTATTTATACATTCAGAGCGCGTTACTGTCAGATGCAGCGATTATCTTTTGGTGGTCGATCGTTTAATAAAGTAACAGGATATAAAAACTTAGAAGAATTAAATTATAAGTTACGACAATTTTCTTATCGTGTTTTAAAAAAAGACGCGCTTGATCTTCCTGATCAAGTATGGATGAAAAGAATTGTTCCAATGACAACGGAACAGCTTGATGCGTACATGCAAATGAAACGCACTGCTTTAGTGCAACTCAAGCAAGAAACATTGACAACTACGTCAGTGCTCGCTCAAATGATAAGGCTTCATCAAATAGTTTGTGGTCATATGGCAACGGATGATGGTAAAATATTATCGTTACCAAATAACCGCGTTAAAGAACTATGTGCTATTCTAGAAGAGCACGGTGATAAAGCGATCATTTGGGCGAATTATCGTCATGACATTCAAGAGATTGAAAAAACATTATTAAAAAAATACGGTCCGCGCTCCGTGGTCACGTATTATGGAGACACACCACAAAATATTAGACAAGAAAATATTAGACGATTTCAGGAGGATGAAGATACACAATTCTTTATTGGTCAACCTATGACAGGTGGTAGAGGTATTACGTTAACTGCAGCTAGTCTTGCTGTCTTTTATTCAAACAATTATGATTTAGAAATCCGTGAGCAAGCAGAGGCACGTAACCATCGTATTGGTACAGAAGATAAAGTCACTTACATTGATCTTGTTTCAACAGGAACAGTTGATGAAAAAATTATTTATTCACTACGAAATAAAATAAACTTAGCTACATCGGTGTTAGCTGAGGACATAAGGAAATGGTTAATATGATTCCATGTCCCAATTGTAAAGGAAACGGATATGTCAGACTATCATTTGAAGCAGAGACAAACATTGAACAGTGTAAGGTTTGTCACTCACAAGGGGAAATCGATGAAAATAAATACTACCATCAATCGTGGACCGAGGGTGTCGACGACAATATTAGCATCTACTACGGGCCACCGCTTGATCCAGAATGCTTTAAAAACTACAAAATTTCGGGAGAGTAAGCCAGTAATACAGTTTAAGGGAGAGCCTCCCTTTTAGAGTTCCAAGCGAGTTATTCACATTTTCCTCCTTAAAAAATAAGGTTGCTCGCTTGGAAAAAATTACATATAATTCGCCTAAATATAAAAAAAGGCAAAGGTTATGTTGTTACCTAATAGTCCTGTGAGAAAAATATCTCAATGTCCAAAATGTGGCGAGGTATCTCTTAAATTTTATAACCCTCAATATAATAAAGTTTTAAAAAAAGAAGAGTGGGAACAGGTATTATCAGATGGTCTACAGGCCCTGAGAAAAGTTCTCGGACCTGTAAAAGAAGACCCAAAGTTTTTTATGGATTAATTGTTAAGACGTTCATCTATTATTTTACCAATGATGAAGACCATAAATCCAATACCAACTAGGGCTAAAAGAATTAGCCCTAATAAAATATGCGTTATCATGATGACTCCTCAACAATCTTTTCTAATTGCATAGGCCTTGATAGCTTTGTTTTTTTACACATCTGATCAAGCAACTTTCTTGTCTTCGCTGTGATCATTTGATTGTAATGTGTTAATTTTTTCTCTTTCTTTTTCATGTTCATCCTTAAAATTGTAACACCTGATACATAAATGATCAGGATATTTATTCTTTATCGCTATCATCAACCACTGATGATAACGTCTATTGCACGATTTACAATCGTGAAACTCATCAAACATTCCCATTATTTTTTTAACTCCCCTTCTCTTTGCCATGTGTCTTCTCCTCTAACTGGTTTGCTATACACGCCAGTTGCAGGATATAATGTTTCGAGATCGTTTGCTTGCCAACCAATAACACCATTGTATTGATTAGCTATGAGATGAAATTTAATTAAATCAATTCTTCTTTTCTTCTTCCTAAAAAAATTAAAAAATTTATTCATGAAGCCCTCCTATCTCCTTTATTAAACCTGACTAACGTTCCGCCGATACGCCTAACGTTAGCTCTTGCGCAGTCTGATCCGAATTCTCTTTCACACTTACCACTACAAAAATACATTGAATTTGATGTTGAATAGTAATGTTCACCACTCCACGTGTGCCAACTATAAGCTGACTCACCATTGTGTTTTATTTCACCAGTACTGTATTTTAACTCTATATCGATATGTTTTTTCTCTCTAAAGTTATAAGCGATCTCATTACCTTTATAAAAATCTTTAAGTTTTTTTCCTGATGGTGCTACGTTAACAGAGTGCCCCGTGCCTGCACGACGAAAATTACCCCCACAGTTCACACACTTATCTACTATTTTTTTTCTACCAAACATTGTTGATCCTCCTTATTTAAAGTTATTGAGTCCAGAATTGCTTTTCCTGCTTTAGTCATGTGATAAGTAATATCTACCCACTTACCCCAAAAAGTATCAGTGCTAAAAGCATACACCCATCCTGCATCCGAAGGCGTTGTTGCAACGCCTCCTTTATGAAAATGAAACTCGTATTTCGGGTTTCCATTAGAAGAGTTATTTAATCTTTTAACTCCTGAAACTTTTATATTTATAATTGATTTTTTAGTCATTTCTTTCTCCTGTTGAAAGTGGCTCTTTATTGAGCCACCACATGTAAAGTTGAACGGCTATAAGGATCGAACTCAATTCCTGCATCCTCAAGACATTTGTTTAAAGCATCATGATAAGACTCAGTGAAAAACTCAGTTTCAATATCATAAAGTTCTGCTGCTGAACCATAAAGATGTATAAAAACACTTTGGCCATCATCAGTAACAACAAATTGCTCATTGTTATGAAACCTTTTATTAAAGTTTACATCCACCAAAACAAACTCACTGCACCATGCTTTAAAATCTTCTTTAGACACTTTGTCTTTAGTACCTTTGTAATAAAATACAGCATCGTAATCACCAACAAGATCCATATCAAATCTATTTTGATCAGTTGGGTGAATTAATTCTTTACGAGTTAAAATATCAATTGAAAATTTATCATTCTCAAAAGAAGAAACGATTTCTTCTTCACCGCTTTTAACTCTTTTAGCGTGTTGATCATTTAAAAAGTTAACTAAGATTTTGTTAATTTGTTTTTTTAAGTTTTTCATTTTTGCCTTCTTTCTTTCTATTTGTTAATGCCTTACTTATATAGTATTTTATAATATTTTAAAACATTTATCTGATTATTGGCGGTTTTCTGGCCTAAAATGAGCCTTTGTTTTTTCAAATACATCGCTGTTTTTTTCAATTCCTACGTATGATTTATTCAAATTTAAACATGCTTTTCCTGCGGAACCTGTGCCCATATACAAATCAAAAACAATGTCAGGATCAATCCATTCAATAATATTTTTTAATAAACCAATTGGCTTGCCCCACGATCCGCTCTTCATGTTACGCGGATATTCTAACACGCTGTTTAAATGTTTACGTGGTTTGGTTGTAAATATTCTTGGACCTAAATTATCTTTACCAATAGAGGTGTATCCTTTTTTCATTGTCTTTATTTCTTGATCAGGGCCCACGGCTGCATCACTCGTCTTCCCATAAATAAAAATATAGTTGTGCGTGATCCGCGGTAAGTTTTTACTCACCCATCTACCATCTTTAAAAAACCAAACGATTTCGTTTCTTGGTTTCCCTAAAATATTTTCTGTTTCATGTCGTCTTTGTGGTGATGTAAAAGCTATTTTAGATGTAGCCTCAACATTGATTACTTGATCCCACTCATCATAAGGTGGATCATAAATTACTAAACAGTTATCGTGCTCCGCGATCCGTGAAACGTGATTACGGCAGTCATCATTAATTAATTCTATCATTCTAGTGCCTCTATTATTTGTCGGACCCATGAGTCCTCGTCGATCATTTCAAAGTACAACCACGTACAATATTGATCACTCAAATTACCTTGTAGGAATTCATCGTACCTGCAGTCGCGCATGAAGGTTTGGTAAGGCGTATGATAAACATAAAGGTAACAACATACGCCCACCGTGATACACGCGATTACGAATTTAACCACGTGAATTAATAATCTCTCTAGCTGTTAACTGCTCTTGCCAGTTATCAACTTTAGGTTGTTCTTTAGAAATAATATTTCGGATCATATCTAATTGGCTCTGCCAAACGTTTAACAACTCATCAAGAGTAGTTTGGTTCCACACATGGACACCAAAGAATTGAGAATTTCTTTTTGGCACCTCAAACTTTTCATGACCTTGCTCCACAAGATATCTTCTAAAGTTAATATCTAAGTTTTTGTAAGGATACCAAGGAGACTGTCTAAAGTCCTGCCATAAGTCTTCTTTAAGCTTTTTAAGCTCATTATTCCAAACAACATACTCATCAGATGCTTTTATTAGTTTATCAAGTCTCGCTTGATCAGGCTTACATTTAACTATTTCTGCCTCTCTATCTTGCAATTGCTTGATGTAAGCAATCTTACCTTCAGGAGATTTCTCCCAAGGTTGATATCTTGCACCAATACAAACACCTGCTCTGTAACCAGCTTGTTCAAAGCCGTGATCATATACAACACCATTCCAGTTACCTTCATCCCATCTTTCAATGTGACGCTCACAAGCACCACACTTAGCACGGTTCTCATTAGCATTTTTATGTAAAAGCTTTTCTGCTCTGATCCTAGCCTCTTCCTCGGTTCTTTTAATGACATCTTTACCTTGAGATAAGATCTTATCTACATCATAAGTAGCAATGTCATAAGAGGACCAATTAGAATTCTCAGGTTTTTCATCATCAATGATATATCTATTTGGTCTTTTACTGAAATTAACCTCCACAAGATTATCTTCTTTATCTAAACCAAGACCTATAAACTTTTTGTCTTGCTGGTAGATGGCAAAGTTACCACGGTATTTCCATAAGTTAAAACCTTTATGAACTGGCGCCCAGATATTCTTTTTGTGATAGTCTTTAGACACTCCAGTGATAACAAGGTTATCACCGTCTTTATCTGCAAATATTACACCAAACTTAGTGTAAGGTATTTTGAATTCTACTTTCTCCATTATCTTCTCCATTTTTTAAAAATGTTTTCATAAGCTTTTTTACCAAAAGCAAAGGCTTCCTTCTCCCAAGGCGCATCTTCGTAAGAAACATCAACAAGGTACTCACCTAAGTCTTTGCCTTCCCAACGAACATGTTTTTTACCATCACTAGACCAACGTCTAACTTGTAGTCTACCGCTCACTTGTTGAGCGATATGTGCACACTCATGTGCAAGAGTTGATAGCTGACTATAAAAAGGCATATCCCAACGAATAACAATTTTAAAATCTTTAGTAGCTTTAGAACCATTAAGCAGGATATCACAACTACCCAAAGTTGATTTACCCAAAGTAGTTTTTCTGATGTGTACTTTAACTGACAAAGTATTTTGTAATCTTTTTGATACACCAAGTTCAGTAAGATAAAAACTAACTGCCTGTTCAAATTTATCTGCATTTGAAAATTCAAGTTCAGATAGTCTTGGTAATGAAACAGAAACTTTTAGTTTTTTATTCTTTCTCTTTCTCATAACTTTCTCCTTTATGTTTATATAATAATTTATAATGATTTATTATATATATTCAATATTTATTGATATTATGGCTGTTTTCTGGGGTTATTTGAGGGTACAGTTTCCCTCTTCATCGACCATTAATATGTGTATGTTGAGTTTCTTCTGGAGGTCTGTTGGTGTGCGTGTAATGAGATATCCTTTTAATGCTCCTGACTTGCGTGTGCTTGTTGATTTAACATCGACTAATAATATTTCTCCGTGCTCATTGATCCCGATTAAATCGCATGGGCCTAAGCGCGAGAAATTATCAAAGACATAGTAACCTTGATCCGATAGAAATTTAATTGCTTGGATGTGCGATATGAAACCTTTTTGATGTTTTCTATTCACTTGATTAATATAGCATCAGTAATGATACGTGTCACGTGATCCGTGGTTCACCTTACACTACTTACACCTTTTCCGACCCCTTTTAAAAAAAAATTTTTTAAAAACGAAATACTAGTGTAAGGTGTGTCAGGTAGACAAAATAATCGTTTGTTTAAGCCATAAACTACCTTACACTTGTCGAGTTTTAGTAGTGTAAGCCTGACACTAGTAGTGTAAGGTAAAAATATTGATTGGCAGAAAACAGCCATTTTGTTCTTTGCACCACGAGGAAAATAATTTATATGTTGATTTATAAAGAGGGTTAGAAATAGTGTATTATGGTTAAAATAATTGACGGAAGAAAATCACGCAAGCTAACACCAATGCAATTACGATTTGTTTATGAGTTCTGCACCAAGACATTAATGGGTTTGCAATCTGCATCTGAGTCTGCACGCAAAGCGGGATACTCTGACTCTGCAGCTAGAAGATCTGCTTGGGAGTTACAAGATCCAAAGAAATATCCATTAGTTGCTGAGGCCATCTACGATATGAAAAAAGAATTAGCAGATAAGTATTCTGTTAATATGGATAAGCATGTTGCTAGGCTTGATGATCTCAGTAAAAAAGCTGAAGACGAAAAACATTATGCGGCAGCGATCAATGCTGAGGCTTTAAGAGGTAAGGCTGCAGGATTGTATGATCCAACAATAAGAATGGAGAGTGCTGTTGAGAACTTACCGCGCGATCAACTATTGCAAAAGCTAAATGAATTACAACGTAAAGGAATTCCAATTGTTAATGAAGAAAATGTCATTGAACAAGAAGAGACTAAGCCTGAACCAAAACTAATTGAGCACGAGGATTAAGTACTGTTAGGTGTAAACATAAGTGTTTCAAGACACCACGTTTCAACATGCACTGCAGAGTATCCTCTATTCAATGCGCCTTCAATTGATTGGTTCTCAACATATATTCTTTTCGCTTCACATGTTTGCTCATTCATAAATAGTTCTGCACTATATTTTACACTTGGCCAACCTTGTAATGACATTGCTGTAACGAGTAACCAAACCTTAATCATGCGTATCTGTGCTTTTTAAAAAAATAATCATATTAATTTTGTAACATGAAAGAGTCATACTTTGTTAAATTAATAAAGAAAAAGCTTACTATTTATAACTGGTTGCGCATTGAGACTACAACCCTTCATGGGTTCCCTGATATGATTGGAGTTGCTCCACGTTTAGATACAATCTTCATTGAGGCTAAAGTTGCAACTGGTAACAAGATCAAGTTGAGCCCACATCAAATATCAATGAACATTAAATTGTGGAAGGAGACTGGAGGTTGCAATTACATATTGGTTTATCAGCAACACGCGAAGCACCTTCCCCCAGAGATAATAAATCTATATGAGGGAAGGTTATCGCTAGATCTCTCACGAAACGGTGTACTCGAACCGCCAACGAGGGAAGGTTGGGATACTATATCTAGTTATCTTGAAAAAGTTCACGGTTCGCGCCCCACGAAAAGCGAGGAAATCTGCGGTAAAACAGGATAAGGTACGATAACTACAATTATCGTACATTGGTAATCGTTGGAAATCTGCCATTAATCGCGAAAAACGTTAGGGTACCTGTGAATTATGAAAAAAATGGCTGTTTTCTGCGGTTACTGGCCCCCATTTTTGTGCCACGTCACGAAGCGCGCGAGTGTACGGGCCATGTTTTAAATTTTCAGCCACCAATTTTTCATATGAAACACTTTTTTATAGGGTATACCCCTTTTTTTTAGTATAAAGAGGGTAGGAGTCCCAATGGATCAAAAAAATAATAAATTTGAAAAGTATTCGGACGAAGAATTAAGGCTTTTATTAGCAATTGCGATGCAAGATGATGCAGCCAAGGCAAAGGATAGCTTTATGCACTTTGTTAAAATGGTTTGGCCTGAATTTATTGATGGATATCACCACAATGTAATGGCTAAAAAATTTGAAGACATAGCATCTGGCAAGTTAAAGCGATTAATTGTTAATATGCCACCAAGACACACTAAATCAGAATTTGCTTCGTACTTATTTCCAGCTTGGTTGATGGGTAAGAAACCAAAAACAAAGATAATCCAAGCAACTCACACAGCAGAGCTCTCATATAGGTTTGGTAGAAAAATGCGTAACCTTATGGACGACGAAGGATACAAGAAAATATTTAAAGATGTTCGATTACGTGCAGATAGTAAAGCATCGGGACGTTGGGAAACAAATCATGCAGGAGAATATTTTGGAGCTGGTATCGGTGGTGCTATTACTGGACGTGGTGCAGATTTATTGATCATTGATGACCCTCATTCAGAGCAAAGTATAAGTGAAACTAATTTTGATAATGCATTTGAGTGGTATATGTCAGGACCAAGGCAACGTTTACAACCAGGTGGAGCTATAGTTGTCGTAATGACACGTTGGTCGGAGCGCGACTTGACGGGCCGTTTAATAAAACAACAAGCAGAAACTAAAGCGGATCAATGGGAGGTAGTAGAGTTCCCTGCTTTACTTCCAAGTGGTAAACCTATTTGGCCTGAGTATTGGAAACAACAAGAACTAGAGTCTATCAAATCAAACTTACCTGTTATGTCGTGGGAGGCGCAATATCAACAACAACCAACGTCTCAAGAAGGAGCTATTATAAAACGTGAATGGTGGAAGATGTGGGATAAAGAAGATATGCCTCAACTAGTTCATATTATTCAAAGTTATGACACCGCCTTTAGTAAAAAAGAAAAAGCGGATTTCAGTGCTATTAGTACATGGGGAATTTTTAAAGCTGGTTTTAATCAGGATCAAATTATATTATTAGATTGTATCAAAGAGCGTTGGGAATTTCCTGAATTGAAAAAGATTGCTTTAGAACAGTATGAGTATTGGGAACCAGAAACAATTATTGTTGAAGCTAAAGCAAGTGGCATGCCCTTAATACAAGAACTTAGACAAGTAGGAATTCCTGTGGTAAGTTATTCGCCGTCACGTGGTAACGATAAGTTAACAAGAGTAAATTCTGTGTCTCCTATTTTTGAAGCGGGTCAAGTGTGGGCCCCTGAAGGAAAAAAATTCGCGGAAGAAATGATTGAAGAATGCGCCGCATTTCCTTATGGTGAACATGATGATTTAGTTGATAGTATGACGCAAGCCTTAATGCGTTATCGTCAAGGTAATTTTATTGCGCTGAAGGATGATTATGAAGACCCGATTAAACCTATTTATGAACAACAACCCGAGTATTATTAAATGGTAGCTCAAGCTGCAGTACCTCTAACGGTTATCGCGACACAGATGGGAATATCTGTTCCTGCTGTTATTGAATATTTTCAAGGACAAAATATAGATCTTTCAGGTTACGGTGCCAATGATTTAGTAGATCTTGAAACATTATTCCCTGAGACTGAATCAGAACGAATTAAAGAATATAAAACATACGGAGACAGTTTTTATAATGCGCCTCCCGTGGTCGGCGATACGTCCTTAGATAATATTGTTTTACAAACAAAAAAAGATGATGATGATGAAAAAATAACAACAATAGATCAAGAAGGAAGAATACTTCCAGACCTTCCCGATCAAATGCCTGATCCTAATGATGATGGACCAAAGATAGATATTAATTGGAAAAGATTAGCTGAAGTTTTAATGGAAGAAGCGGTGGATCAAACAGTCACCAAACTTGAAGATAAGTTTATAGATATTCAAAAGAAAAAAAAGAAAGGTGTTAATTTTGCTCCTGAAAAAACGGATAACATTACACGACTACACAAACTGCGATTACAAAATATTATTGATGGTAAGACGGATACATATCCAGGTGGCCCACAAAACGATCGTATAGTTTTAAATGGTCCCGAAGGATCTAATCTACCTCCTATTGCTATAGGTAACATTAATTTTGAAGATTGGACAAATAAAATTACATTAAGTGATGAAGAAATTTTTAATCAAAAGGATTGGTATAAAAAAGTATATGAGAGTTTTGATGTTGTTACTGGAGGAGATAAAGATCTTCGTGATAAAGTAGCAAGAGCATGGTTATCGGGACAAATCAATGAGTCTCCCACAAATGCTTTAACCAATGTTTTATATATTTATGAACAATACAAAAGAGGTGTGCCGTTTGATGAGGTAAAAGGAAAAGGTCTTCCTGCGCCAACAAATAATATTAAAAGTATTATTTATGGAAGAGATATTGAAAGTGGTATTGGTCCAAAGATTGCTGATTTTATTGATGCGGGCGAAGGTTTAGAAACGCGTTCCATTATGAATAATGACAAGGCAGGCGGTTCGCCGTTCGTGGTCGACGTTCATACAGCAAGAGATACAGGAATGGTAGATCCTACTTACTTAAATAAACTTAGAGAACTTGGTTATATTGTTCCTGAAAACATTAAAACTGATTTTGGTGCGGGCGGTATAGCAGGAACTAAATATGAAAACAGATCTTTATTTGGTCAAGATCTTACAAAATATTTAAATGATATAAATTGGAAAGGTAAAAACGATTGGATCCCTGCAGAAATTCAAGCAATCGGTTGGATGAACTTAACAAAGATGTATGGTGAACTAGGCACTAGTGGAGATATTGATATGGCGCTTAATAGAAATTTGCGTCGTTTAAATATGGAAGTAGACCCTGCGGAAGGTTCTCCGTGGTTCGTGAAGTACGGAGAAAAATATAATGCCTTACCTGATAATAAAAAATTTATAGTAAACGAAGAAGTGACAGCTAAAGCAATTGAATATGTTAGAGAACTTACAGGAATAGACTTTTCCAATAATGTTTTTGGCACAGGTGGTTGGCAAGAAGCTCAAGCTCCTACTACTGTGCAACAAGGATATATGTCGAAGGAATCAGCAAAAGAAGCTGCTTCTATGTTAGGTTACTTATTAAATCAAAATGAAGTATGGGTTAATACAGCAAAAGAATTAACTAAAAATCCTAATCATTTTGCTTTAGATATTTTAGAAGAGGGCTCAGAAAATTTACGTAATAGTGATAATATAAAGTCTTTGTTTGAAAGAATTATAAATGCAGATCCTAATAGTTTATTTAGAGGATACCACCCTATTGTCACTCAAGACGGTAAAGCAGGAATTCGTATTATAGTTGACAAAGAAACTATTAAGAATTCTCCTTTAAAAAAAGCAGATATACTACCTTATATTCAAGAATTTACTCAAAATCAGCTTAATGATATTACAAATGATTTGAATTTAAATGCTAGTACGTATATATCTGAAATAGAATTAGAGAAAATAGTTAACAATTGGAAAAAGGATAAACAAGGTGGCAGTTTTAAAAACAACTTTAGTAACCTCATTACAGCAATTACCCAAGGTGGAGACAGGCCAAACATCTATAATTATGCAGAACAACTTACGAAGTTCTTCGCCCAAATCCTCCAAAGAGAATCAAAAACCATCCAAGACACAACCAAAAAAATAACGAAGAAAAAATTAGGTGGCTCTATTGAAATACCTTCATTTCATTTTGGTGGCTTTATAGACGTGAATAGGTTATAAAAAATTATGGCTGATAATAATATTGATCAAAAAATACAATCCGTTGTTGGTGAAACAATTGAAGAAGCAATTCAAAACGAAGAACCAGTAGAAATTGAAGTAGTTACCGAAGAAACTATTATCTCTGATGAACCAGAAATGGATCAAGACTTTTATGGTAATTTAGCGGAGGACATGGACGACGGTGATCTAGGAGTTATTGCTAGTGATCTTATGGGTGATTATGAAAATGATCGGGCGTCACGCGAAGAGTGGGCCCATACTTACACACAAGGATTAGATTTACTTGGAGTAAAGTTTCAAGAAAGAACAAGACCGTTTCGCGGTGCGAGTTCCGTTACCCATCCTTTATTAGCAGAAGCAGTTACACAATTTAGCTCAACGGCCTTTAAAGAAATGATGCCATCCGATGGTCCTGTTAGAACGCGTGTCGTAGGAAAAGAATCAGTTGAAGTATATCAACAATCACAACGCGTAAAAGAATTTATGAATTATAACATTACACAAGTAATGGAAGAGTATACGCCTGAACTTGATCAGATGTTATTTTATTTACCACTCAGTGGTTCCACCTTTAAAAAAGTATATTACGACGGACAACTAGGACGTGCGGTTTCTAAATTTGTTCCTGCTGAAGATCTTGTTGTTCCTTACACAGCTAGTGATTTAGATTCATGTGAACGTGTTACACATGTTGTTAAACTTTCAGAAAATGATGTACGTAAAAAACAAGTTGCAGGTTTTTACAGAGACATTGATATTACGCCGTCACCTCCTGATACACCAACGTACAGCACAGGAAATATTAAAGATGCTATTAATAATTTAGACGGTCTTCAACCAACGGGCGAATCAGAAACAGTTTCTATTTTAGAGTTTCATGTAAACTTAGATCTTATAGGTTATGAAGATAAACAAGGTGATGAGGAAACAGGAATTAAACTTCCCTACATTGTAACTCTAGAAGAGTCTTCAGGAAAAGTTTTATCTATTCGTCGTAACTACGATGAAGATGATCCGTTATTTAAGAAGAAACAATATTTTGTACACTATAAATTTTTACCAGGTTTAGGATTTTATGGTTTTGGTTTAATACATTTAATTGGTGGCCTATCGCGTACCGCGACACAAGCATTACGTCAATTAATTGATGCTGGAACATTAGCTAATCTTCCTGCGGGTTTCAAGACACGTGGTCTACGGATCGCCGATAATGATGATCCATTACAACCAGGTGAGTTTAGAGATGTTGATGCACCGTCTGGTGCTATTCGAGAAGGCTTAATGCCATTACCTTATAAAGAACCATCACAAACATTATTTGGTTTACTTGGTTTTGTTGTTGATGCAGGTCAACGCTTTGCACAAATTGCGGACATGCAAGTAGGTGATGCAAATCAGGGAGCCCCTGTTGGAACGACAATTGCTTTATTAGAGCGCGGTTCGCGTATCATGAGTAGCATTCACAAAAGAATGTATTATGCAATGCAAAAAGAATTTAAATTATTGGCTAATGTTATTCAATCATACCTTCCTGATGAATACCCTTATGCGGTTGTTGGAGGAGATAGATCTATTAAACAAACAGATTTCGATGAACGCGTGGATATTATTCCCGTTGCAGATCCGAACATATTCTCCATGGCACAACGCATTCAGTTGGCACAGACTCAGCTTCAGTTAGCAACGAGTGCGCCTCAACTTCACAACGTGAAAGAAGCTTATATTCGCATGTACGAGGCATTGGGTGTTTCGGATATTGACAAGATTATGAAATTGGAAAAACCCGAACCTATGAGCCCATCCATGGAGAACCGTAAACTTATTGAAGAAGATAAGATTGAAGCATACGAAGGACAAAATCATGATGCGCATATTCAAGCGCATATACTTTTTGGTTTATCACCAATCGTTCAGTTAATGCCTCAGATAGGTGTTGAATTAAATAAACATATTTTACAACATGTCACAATTAAGGCAAAAGAAGCAGTGGCAATGCAAATAGAACAAGCAGAACAACAAATGGGCCAAGTAGCAGAGGGTGGTAACTTAGAAGATATGGCTCAAGCACAGATTGCTACACTAGAAGCACAGTTCATGGGTGAAGTACAACAACTACAAGCACAAATGAGTGGATCGGGTCAACCAGACCCTGTTATTCAATTAAAACAACAAGAATTACAGCAACGAGCAATGAATGATCAAGCTAAACTACAATTTGATCAAGCTAAACTTGGTTTTGAACAACAAAAATTACAACAAAAAGATGCTATTGATAATGCAAGAATTGACTCTCAGGAAGATATTGCGCAACTAAGAGCCAATATTAATCTTAAAAAACTAGATGCTCAAGGTAAAGGACCAGGTTTTCAATATAAAAATGCTAAATAAAACATTAATAACACCACAACAACTATTTGATAGTTATATTGATCTTCTTGATAAATTTGTCAAAGATACAGTAACTAGTGATCATTTAGCTTTAATTATGGCAGAAGTTTTAATGGTTAAAGTAAAAGAATTGTTTGAAGGTAAAGGATATAGTGAAGACCAGACTTTACTATTTATTCAACATGCTTTACAAGAATTAGATGAAGATAAACCAACAATTCACTAGGAGATAACATGGCATTAAATAATCCAAAACCAAAATTTATAAATGGTTCTCTATATCCAAATGCTAAAATGACAGTTTCAACAGATATGAATCCTTATGCAGGACCCCATGTAAATCAAACTGCAATAGCTGATGTTTATAGTGCAACAATGGAAGGACCTAAAGTAAAACAAAACTTAGGATCTGGACCAAAAGGACAACGTAGTAAAGTTCAAATTAAAAAAGTAGCATTTAAAGGTTTAAAATAGTATAATCCTGTTTTAACAAAGGAGGTTTTATGAACCTATTAAAAGATCTATGGGCTCACCTTAAAGAGTGGAGCGACTGGAAAATGAAAGATTGGATTAAAGCTGCTATTGTAGCTGTAATCGTAATCATTATTATCGGAGCTATTTAATGGCATTCGGATTGCTATCTGGTTTACTGGGCGGTAAAGACGGCGCTTTAAAACAAGTAGCTTCCGTTATCGATTCAATTCATACCTCAGAAGAAGAGAAATTAGATAAAAAAATTATAATGCAACGCATTCAACAAAAGCTTGCAGAAAAACAATTAGATGTTAATGCAAAGGAAGCCAGCCATCGCAGCGTATTCGTTGCTGGCTGGCGACCCGCGATTGGTTGGTGCGGAGCGCTAGCGCTGTTCTTCGCCTTTATTCTATCTCCCTGTATTGATTGGTATGCAAAATTTTCAGGTATGGATATTGTACCACCTGCTATAGAAACTGGGCCCCTTCTAGCAATTGTCACTTCAATGCTCGGCGTATCGGGACTCCGCACTTTTGAAAAAGCGAAAGGTTTAACAAAATGAAAAAAAGAAAATTAAAAGATTTAAGTGGTGATGGTAAAATAACTCGTAAAGATGTTTTAATTGGCAGAGGAGTTATTAAGAAAAAAAAAGGTGGAATGGCTAAAGGATCTAGAGAAGGTTCTGTTATTGATACACCTGTCTCTTTTGCTAAAGGTGGTAAATTAGATATTAAAAAAGCTATTAAGAAACCTGGAGCTTTGCGTAAATCTCTCGGTGTTAAAAAAGGTGAAAAAATTCCTGCAAGTAAATTAAACAAAGCTGCAAAAGCAAAAGGTAAACTTGGTCAACGAGCAAGATTTGCTAAAACATTATCTAGGTTAAGAAAAAAATAATGGGTAAACTTTGTGCAAAAGGTAAAGCAGCGGCTAAACGTAAATTTAAAGTATATCCAAGTGCATATGCCAACATGTATGCAAGTTCCATTTGTTCTGGCAAAACAGTTGAGGGTGGTAGAAAAAAACCAAAGAAAAAAGCTAATGGAGGAATGATTAACAAAGTTTCTCAACAAAGAAAAAAAATATCTAATTACAATCAAGGTGGCATAGCTAAAGGTTGTGGAGGTATTAAAGAAAATAGAAGGAAAGTAACCACAGTAGCATAATGGCTAAAAAAGGATTAAGAGCTTGGGTTAAAGAAAAGTGGGTCGATATAGGTGCTCCTAAAAAAGATGGTAAATATCAACCATGTGGTAGATCCAAAGGAAGCAAAAGAGCTTATCCTAAATGTGTTCCTTTAGCAAAAGCTAGAAGTATGAGCAAAGGTCAAAAGGCTAGTGCTGTAAAAAGAAAAAGAGCTGCTGGTAATCCTGGCGGTAAACCAACCAACGTAAAAACATTTAAAGCAAGTCATGGTGGTCTAGCATTAAGAGGCTATGGAGCGGCATTAAGATAATGCCTTTTCGTTCTGAAAAACAACGAGCATATTTATACGCAAATGAACCTGAAATTGCTAAAAGTTGGACAGAAAAACATGGGAATAAGGTTGTAAAAAAAAGTAATGGAGGTTATATAAGGGTAACTCCAAGAGGCTTTGGAAGAATGTTAAAAAACAAGAGACCGAGAACAAAAATATACACATGACATACGACGAATTAGCTGATTCAGTAAAATTATCCGAAGGTTTTAGAGATCACGTATACATGGACACTGAAGGATTTCGCACAATAGGTTGGGGTCATAAAGTTGTACACGAAGATAATTTTGTAGACGGTCAAACTTATTCTGAAGAAGAACTACAAGAAGTATTTGATAAAGATTTAAATAAAGCAATTGGTTTAGCAAGACAGCTTATGGAAGAAAATGACGTAAGAGATTTGCCAACAACTGCACAACACACCATTACCGAAATGGTGTTTCAACTTGGAAAGTCAGGGGTTTCTAAGTTTCGCAATATGTGGAAGGCCCTGCAGGAAAGCAATTTTATTGGTGCGAGCTACGAGATGCTCGACTCGAAATGGAATAAACAAACTCCAAATCGTTGCAAAAAATTAGCTGACCAAATGAAATCATGCGATTAGAAAATTTTTTTACTTATTACAAAAAAGAATTAATTAGTAGACAAACTGTTGTAGAACAAGCTATATTACAAGGCGTCTCAAATTGGGACGAATATAGGTATTTAACGGGAAAGTTACATGCCTTAAAACAAGAAGTACAGGAACTCACGGACCTGCTAAGAAAAACGGAGCTAGAAGATGAATAAGCCAGCAAGTAAACTAATTATGCCAAAACATATTTGGGATGGTAAGAAAGAAGAGAAACAAAAGAAAGACATAGAAAAAGTACCTAAACCAACAGGATATCGTCTTGTTTTATTTCCTTTAAAATTAGAAGGTAAGACAGCAGGAGGTGTAATTCTTACAGATACTGCTATTGAACAAGCTTCGATTGCTACTAATATTTGTAAAGTTATTGCTGTAGGACCTGATGCTTATCAAGATAAGGTTAAATTTCCTAATGGTGCGTGGTGCAAAAAAGACGATTGGATTATCATTACAAAATATGCTGGAGCTAGACTCAGTATTGATGGTGGTGAACTTCGCATAATCAACGACGACGAGGTACTGGCAGTTGTCGAAGATCCAAGAGATATTTTGCCAGCTAATTTAATGTAACATGGAGAATTCTATGCAAGAAGCGCAGACAAGTAAGTCAGAAAAATTAGTTCCAATAGATACATCAGGAAATGCTGTAGATGTTGAAGTTAAAGAAGATGAAAATTCTACTCCTTCAGTAAATGAAAATGATCCTATTGTAGAAGTTACGGGACAAGAGACTACTACAGAGACAAAATCAGAAGAGTTGGAAGAATACAGTGCGGGTGTAAAAAAACGTATTGATAAATTAACCAAAAAAATGCGTGAAGCAGAACGTCGTGAGGAAGCTGCGATTGAATACGCAAAAAAAATTCAAAACCAACAAAAAGTTTTACAATCTCAACTTAATCAAAAAGATGCTTTATTTGTTGAAGAAGGCACAAAAAAGTTAGATGCTCAAGAAGAATTTGCTAAACGTGCTTTGCAGGCTGCAATCCAAGAAGGAGACACAGAAAAACAAGTTGAAGCTCAACAAGCAATGGCTAAAATGGCTATTGAAAGGGAAAGACTTACTGCAGAAAAAATTCAACTGGAGGCTCAAAAAGCTCAACCACAAACACAAGAGCAACAATATGTTGAACAGCAACCTGTTGCACCTCGTCCTAGTGGAAAAGCGAAAGAATGGGCTGATAGGAATGATTGGTTTAACTCTGATAGAGCCATGACCTTTACTTCTATGGAAATTCATAAGGATTTAGTGCAAGAAGGATTTGACGTAGAGAGTGATGAATACTATAATGAAATTGATGCGAGAATTCGCAAAGAGTTTCCTCAAAAATTTGGGGAACAGCCAAAGGTTACTCAAAAAGTTGCCTCTGCTGTAAGAACAACGTCCCCTGGACGCCGCACTGTGAGACTCACACCTTCACAGGTAGCTATTGCAAAAAAACTTGGTGTGCCGCTCGAAGAGTACGCAAAACACGTGAAGGAGGCGTAATATGACTGAAATAAGTAAACAAAAAACCTCACGCAAATTAGAAACCCGTGAACAAACAGCTCGTAAAAGAGGTTGGGTTCCGCCATCTAATCTAGATGCACCTGAACCGCCTGAAGGTTTTCACCATAGGTGGGTAAGATTTGAGTATAGAGGACAAGCAGACGATAAGAATGTAACCGCTAGACTTAGAGGAGGATATGAACCTGTGAAAGCAGATGAATATCCAGACAGGATAGATTTACCTCATTTAACTGAGGGAAAATTTAAAGGCATTATAGCAGTTGGTGGATTAATGTTAATGAGATGTCCGATTGAGATTAAAGAGTCTAGGGATGAATACTTTCAAAACTTGACTAATGATCAACAGAAATCAGTTGACAACGACCTTATGAAGGAAGAGCACCCTTCCATGCCAATTTCGCAAGAAAGGCAGTCTCGGGTAGAATTTGGTGGAAACAAAAAATCTTGATGAGCAAGATTCATGTCTCTACCAACATTGTCTAAAGGAGACATAACATGGCTAATATAGATGCAGCTTTTGGTCTACGTCCTTACGAAAGATCAGGCTCAAATTATAATAACCAAGGTGTTAATGCGTATCCTATTAATTTTGAAGGCTCAAGCAGTGGAACAACAAGTTTAATTTGGACTGGTTCTCCAGTTATCCCTCTAGCTAGCGGATTAATAGATATCGTAGGTGCTGCCGCAGGTGGCACGGTACCTTTATTAGGTGTTTTCATGGGTTGTAAATACATTGCAACTGATGGAACTCCGACATGGGCACCATACTGGCCTGGTTACGCGGCAATTAAGCCGTCAACTGAAGCAATTGCTTATGTGGCTGACAATCCTCATGCATTATTTGTTATTAATGCAGATGGTGCGTTACCAGATAGCGCTCTTTTTGCTAATGCAAATTTTGCAACAGCAATCACAGGAACTAATACAAGTGGTTATTCTCTAGGAGAACTAGCTACAGCAACTATTGCCGCACCTGGTGCAGCATTGAATTGTAAAATTGTAGGTTTCGATGACGAAGCTTCAGTATCAGAAGGCGCAGTTGATAAAACTGTAGCAGGTCGATTAGCGATCGTAAAACTTAACGTTCATTATATGGACTCAACATCAGGAATATAGGAGATTAGGATATGGCTATTAATAGAGCACAGCTTGCCAAAGAACTAGAACCTGGTTTGAATGCCTTGTTCGGTTTGGAGTACGCACGCTACGAAAACGAAGCAGCTCAAATTTTTGAGCAAGAATCAAGTGACAGAGCTTTTGAAGAAGAAGTTATGCTAGTTGGATTCGGACAAGCTAATGTAAAAGCAGAAGGGTCAGCAGTTGGTTTTGATACTGCTTCTGAATCTTTTACTGCTAGATACACTCACGACACAATCGCTTTAGCGTTTGCGTTAACTGAGGAAGCTGTCGAAGACAACTTGTATGATACTTTATCAGCTCGTTACACAAAAGCCCTAGCAAGATCTATGGCTTACACAAAACAAGTTAGAGGCGCTAACGTATTAAACAATGCGTTTACAGTGACTGGTGGAGACGGCGTTACATTAGCTAACACTGCTCACCCAACAGCACTAGGTGGCACTTTCTCAAACAGAAGTGCAACTGATGCGGACCTTAACGAAACCTCATTAGAACAAGCGATGATTGATATTGCTGGTTTTATCGACGAAAGAGGCTTAAAAATTGCAATGAAAGGACAGAAATTAATTATTCCTGTTAACTTACAATTTGTAGCTGATAGAATCTTAGAGTCTACTCTAAGAGTCGGTACTGCTGACAACGACATTAACGCTCTGAAAAATATGGGTATGCTACCTGGTGGTTACACAGTTAACCATTATCTAACTGATACAGATGCATTCTTCATTAAAACAGATTGTCCTAATGGCTTTAAACACTTTACAAGAGCTGCCCTTGCTACTGGCATGGAAGGCGATTTTGACACAGGAAACATGAGATACAAAGCTAGAGAGAGATACAGCTTTGGTTACTCAGATCCTAGAGCTGTTTACGCTTCAAGAGGTTCATGATCTAACACTGGATCCTCCCAGAGTAAAGAAGGCGCTTGTAAGAGCGCCTTTTTTATTTTACAATGCAATTTACTCAAGACTTAACAAGACAACTACAAGGAGGTTGACATGGGTACAACTACATTTTCGGGACCAGTTAAAGCTGGAACTATAAGAGAAGGCGCAGGCACAAACACAGGGTTTGTTGTTATGGCACAATCAGCAGAAATAACTGAAGTAAATGCATTTGGCACAACTTCAATTATTATTCCTGCTAATTCACAAATAGTAGACATAAAGTGTTTAGTAACTACTGCTTTTGATAATGGCACAAATACACTTGATGTTGGTATTTCAACTGATACAGATTTATACGTTGATGGAATGAACTGCGCTACAGCTGGTTTAGTTAACATGACTGCCGCTACAACTGGTACAGAAGCAAACTGGAAAGACGTTGGTACATCTGACGTTACTATTGTTTTCATTTCTCCAGGAGCTGGAAACGGCGCAGGGGTTTTAACTGTAGAGTATATACAAAATAGAAACTTATAGAGGTTAGTATGGGTATGATCTATACAACCGAAGGAGTATCTACTTCAACTATTACTGCTACGGGTGATGTTGCATCAAGTTCAGCTAGAGTATTATCTATGTATATCGTAGGTGATGCTACTGCAGGATCTGTTGTTTTAAAAGACTCAAGTAGTGGTTCTACTTTAGCAACCATTAACACACCAGCAGGAGCTACATTAACTCAAAACATAGATTTTGGTTCTGAGGGTTTAAACTTTAAAACTAACCCACATGCTACATTAACAAATATTGCGTCAGTATTTTTTGTATTAGGCTAGTATGGCTGATAAGCAACCAAAACGAAATAAAAAGAATTTTCGCCCCACCAAATCTGGGGCGGGAATGACTAAAGCTGGGGTAAAAAAATATAGAGCCATGAACCCTGGTTCTAAATTAAAAACTGCTGTTACAGGTAAAGTTAAACCTGGATCTAAATCAGCAAATAGAAGAAAGTCATACTGTGCAAGAAGTGCAGGACAAATGAAAAAATTTCCAAAAGCTGCTAAAGATCCTAACTCAAGATTAAGACAAGCAAGGAAACGTTGGAAATGTTAAAGCCAATAACAATAGGAATTGTTCTTGCAACGATATTAATATTTTTTTTAAACAGTATGATGAACTCAGCGCTTGCTGCAGATACAAACACGGTCAGTTCTACGGTAGTGACGGATAAATCGGTGCCTACTGCAAATGCTCCAAGTGTTGTTGTAAATAATTCTGATATATGTAAGGTAGCTACGTCAGGTGCCATACAAACCAATATACTTGGTTTGGCTACAGGAATAGTTGTGGACGATGAGCTGTGTCAGCTTTTGAAGCTTTCCCGCCAGTTGTATGCTAGTGGCCTTAAAGTTGCCTCAATTTCATTATTAGCGACAGATCCACGTGTTTTTGACAGTTTAGTTATGGCAGGCACTCCGCCTCCATATATGGGTGCTATTGGAAGCGAAGCTTTAGAAAAATGGAAATCAAATCCAAATATGATACCAGAAGGCAGTGTAGTGTTTAATGATGAAGACGTTTTAAAGATTAATGTAAACGAGGATGTAAGTAATGGCGAATTCCAAAAGTTTTTATTTTACGCTATGGCTCTGTATATCGGTTTCCCTATCCTTTTCTAGTAAAGCTGTAGATTGTTCAACAGATACAGTTGGACTATGTACTCCTACTATTGAAGAAATAATAGATGAAGTAGTTACAGAAACAATAGAATATGAAGCAGATGGGTATACTGTAACAACGACAACTGATACGACAATAACCACGACTACGGTTACTAATGAAGATTCAGGTGATTTATTAGATGGTGATAATGGTTTCGTACAGCCTAGATATGAGGGCGATATGGACCAAGATTTTGGAGGTCAAGGGCCTGCAAGTATGCCTTCAGGAACTGGTTGTTTTAAATTAGGTACAGATAAGTGTGCACAAATTACAGGATCGGGCAATAGTACAAGTACAATGGGCGTGGAGGGAATGGGAACCACGTTTATTAATACAGTCGATATATCTTCTCTTGATATAGAACACGGAGGTAGAACTAATTACACAATTAAAGTTGATAAGCAAGATGCGCAAGATCGTATCTATATGCACATTACAGGTAAAAACGGAAACACAAATGTATTTAGTGGTACAGACATATTGTCAGAATCAGGTGTAGCTAGTGGCTATCAAGAATATGAAAATGGGTTTGATTTTGCAGGCACTATAACATCTTTAACAATAGAAATTGGAGGTAGAGATATAAATCTTGCTATAGGACCCTTGTTCGATGACGTCACAATTAATGTGCTCTATAACACTATCAATACGATAG
>WLWG01000463.1_pt1 | contig 41540 bp, 61 predicted proteins | sample 6712871 | NCBI WGS metagenome assembly WLWG01 (sample SAMN12718693, study PRJNA515312) | sponge metagenome | isolation source: marine sponge | host: Mycale hentscheli | place: New Zealand: South Island, Marlborough, Capsize Point | collected 2003-05-01
CCCAGATCGATTTTACTGCCTCTGTGAGCAAGGCGGTGCACGCCGAGCTTAACGTAATCGCCAACGCTCACGGCATCCACGTCCCCGAGGACAGCGAAGACGACGGGATCATCATGCCGCTCGGTGGTGGCGGCTCGAAGGGCGGCGGTGGTTGAGCTAGCGTCTAGCCCTCTATGGTCACTGTTCTATGTGGCCCTCACTCTGGCGGCGTTTGCGCCTGCGTACTACAGCCGCCACGAGTCTATCCAGAAGCTACTGCTCGCGCTCACGATCGCTAACGCAGCCACGCACGCCTCGATCTTCTCGACCCACGAGACACTCGCCTTTATCACGATCGATGTGTGCGTCGCTTTGTACGCCTGGTGGCTGTGGTTGTGGACGCGCGACCAGTTCACGCTCGCGATTGTGTTGCTATCGCTCTGTCAAATTGGCTTACACATCGGTTTCAGCGGTATCGGCATCGGCTACTATGTTGTCTACAATGTCCTCTACGTGGCACAATTGGCGCTGATTTTTCGTTACGGTCGACTCTACGGGAACGCGGCAAGGCGCGGCCCTGAAACAGGAAGGCGCAATGATCCGTTCTACCGTGTTGTCGGCCCCGTTCTAGCCTCATGGAGGGTGCTACAGAACTCGCGTTCACCGTCGACGACGTTATCAAACTCCTCGGCGTCGGCGCAGCGATCCTCGCCGGCTACTTCTTCCTCAAAACCCAATTCGAACAAAACGCGGCGGCGATCGAGAAGCTCGATCGTAGCGTCTCTGCGATCGACAAAAAAATCGACAGGAAGTTCGAAGTCGTGAATACGGAGCTCCAGAAGCAAGCGAAGATGATCGTCAAGGTGGAGGCGCACGGCACCATACTCGAGGAACGCATCCAGGCTATGGCAGGCCCGCGCGCTTGACGCCCCTCAAGACGATCGGGATCAGCGTCGCCGGAACCATCACGGCGGCCGCGGCGATTGGGCTTTGGAATGTTGGCGGCTTCATCACCAGCGAGGCGTATGCCGAAGACCAGGGCAAACTCGATCAGATCATACAACTCCTCACCTACAGCCAGGATCGCAAGACCCTGGTCGATAAGATCAAAAGCCTCGACGGCGATATCAGCGATGCAAAAGCCTACTACGATGCCACCCCAGACGATGCGGAGATCCGCTACGCCCGCAAGGCTCGCTACGACAGGCTCGTGCGTGAGCGCACAGGTGCCCAGGAAGACCTCGTGAACCTCGACAAGATGGAGGAGGCGAAGCGGTGAGCTTGAAAGCTTTCGGCAAAGGCGCTCTAGAGATCATTAAGCGCGTCGCCCCCACGGTCGCTACTGGCCTCGGCGGCCCGATGGCCGGCATGGCGATGAAGGTCATCACAGACCAATTCGGCGGCACACCCTCAAGCGACATCGAGGAGATGCTCGTAGCGGGCGATCCCGATGCGCTCGTGCTACTCAAGCAGACCGAGGCCAACTTTAAAGTACGCATGCGCGAGCTCGATATCAGCGAGGAGCAATTGCATTCAGATGACCGCAAAGACGCACGCGGCATGGCTGCCAAGCTCGGCACCGTCGCCCCGCAACTGGCGCTTACCTTCCTGGCCATCGTCGCCTTCGCCGCGGTGCTGTATGTGCTTGTTATCCAGTCGAATATCATCCCGGCCGAGAATAAGGACATCGTGATATTCCTTGTGGGTCAACTTTCCACATTCGTGGGGATGGGGTACAGTTTCTTCCTCGGGTCCTCGAAGGGCTCGCACGACAAAACGCAGATGGGAGTCCGTAATGGGTGATTGGAAAGACAGTGCCAAGCAAGACGGCGTGAGGGCGCAAGGTCCCGCAGCGCGAGATAGCGGTAAAGCTCCCTTCCCGACCAGCGGCGTGGGCTCACAAATGAACCCGCGACGACAGCGGCGCGAAGATTACACCCCGCGACCGCAACCACGCGAGAAAGGCGTCCGCATCTAGTGGGGCGCGCAGTCGCAAACGCAACCAATGCCGCGCAAGGCTGGCGTAAGCCCGGAAATCCGGCAGCCCAAGAAGCACGCGCGGTCCAATCGGAGACCCCAGTCATGGGTAAAGATTACGAAGGCACTTGTGGCGGCGCGAGCTGGCAGAAGAAAAACAGGGGCAATAAATACCGCTCCGGTAACGACGATGGTTCACGCAAGACGCGACAGCGCGCCGGTGGCATGAGCGCCAAGCACACCAGCCGCCACACGAGAGGGAAGTAGCCATGGCCTACAGACGAGCATGCCATCCCGACGTACTAGCAACACAAGAGGTCGAAGATGCAGATACCGCAGACGATGTTACGGCCGAAACCGTTGCGGATAGCGATACACCAAGCGAACAAGCAGATGAGCAAGGAGCAACGGATAGCGGCAGCGAAGGCGCGGATGCGCCGGATGCACAACCAGCTTAAGGTCGAGCTCGAAGTTTAGGTTTGCCCGGGGTGTACCTACCCAAACACCCCGGGAACACAATTTAGAGATCCACACCGAAAGAGGTACGGATGAGCGAAGAGGCGAAAGAGCCACCGCTAGAAGGCGAACTGATACCCCTGCTTAGAAGCGACTACCAAGGCGAGAACCTCGGCGGACGCCCGCGCCTATACGAAACCGCACAGCAGTTCGACGACTCGGTGCACGCTTACTGGCAAGCCTGTCAGGAGCACCACGAACCCCTCACGATCACCGGCATGGCCCTACACATGGGCTTCTGCTCTGTCCAAACGCTTTACAACTACGCGACTTATGACGGGTTTTTAGAATCCGTTATGCGCGCCCGGACTTTGGTCGAGTACGGCTATGAGAAGAAGTTACACGGACCCCACAGCACCGGAGCTAAGTTTGCTCTAGCGTGTATCGGATCAGACGATCGATGGCGCCCCGTCAAAGAGGTGGGCGGCGACGACGTTGGTACACATGAAGACAGACTGGAGCACTTGCGATGACCTCAAACCCAAAATTCGAATGGTACGCCACACGGACGGCGTTCAACCTGTCGCTCTCAGCGCCACAGGTCGAGATGCTGTGGTGGCTATGCGAGCAAAATTCACGTTACTACCCTCAGGGCTGGGCCGATAAAACGATCGCCGCTCTGATTCGCAAGGGACTGGCAGTAGATGAGAGCAATGTCGTTAGCGCTACACGCGCGGGCACATTGGCGCTTGCCCTAGCAGATGAGGCGGGACTGGTCCAAAAGCACCGAGACCACCAAGCCCGGATAGAAAGGGCGGCGCGCGCTTACGGGGTGCGTGAACACCCCGGTTTCACTGAATCGGAGTTGATACGGCGATGAACGGCTACCCCGACGGGCAGAAGTGCCTAATCATCCATCACCACCAAGATCCCCGCTTGGTCAATACCGTGGTCACCTGTAGGGGCGAGGCGTTTATTTGGTGGGCGGGTGGGGTGGTGGACGGCAGGGAGATGAACCCACGTCACCCCGAAATAAACGGCCTCAAAGTGCAAAGGGTGTATGAGCACGAAGTGCCCCGGGTGCATATCGCAATCCCAGTCGATTGGATGGTGCCTATCGAGAAGCCAGACGGTGACGACGAAGAGGAGAGCCTCTACCACGATCCCGGCTTCCACATCTACACCACGGCAGACGGTGGCATCGGCGTGCATGTGCCTGAGAAGGTGGAGGAGCCCTCATGACTGAGATATTCAAAGCCGAGCCCATAGAGCCTGAGGGTGCGCCGAAATCCATATGGCTCAACCTCGGAGACGAGGAGACCTCCTTCGAGGACGCCATTAAGTTTGGCGATGTGACGTGGTGCGACACTCAGATTAATGAGTGGGACGTGGAATACATCCGCGCCGATCTAGTGAGGAAGCAAGATGACTGAGTTCACACGCGGCCAACGCGTCCGCTACATCCCTCACCACGCCGACGGCAACCCACAGCACCGCGACTGCGAAGACGGCATCGTGGTTCGCATTGGAGATCACGAGGGCACTGTGTTCGTGGTCTATGACGGCCCATCCAAGGGTGGTGAGGTGCTATCACTCGCGACCGCAGATCGATGGACGGCACAAGGCACGCCGCCGGGAAGCTTGGTGCACATCACATAGCGCTCATGTATAGTTAACGAACAAATGCATAATGGGACATTATGATCGTTCTAGAATGGTTCGGATACATCACGCTATGGTCAATCGTCACCATCGCGCCGTGGTTCTTCATGCTCGCTCGACTCAAGAACATGGGTTACAGCTCAGACTGGCACGACATTCGTCGGGTGTTTCAGGACTTCGGCTACATCGCCGGGTCAAGCGTGCTCTTTTTCGCTCTGATCGGTGTGGTGGCAGACGTATGGTTTAACGCCGTAGTCGGCTCCATCATATTTCGAGAACTCCCTAACGAGGGCTTGTTCACTCAACGCGTCACGCTGTGGAGCGAGCGAGCCGATAGCTATCTCGATGAGGCTGCAGAGACCAGCGGACTACCGCGCGTCGCTGACGATTGGAGCGAGCTTGATTACCGCGAGCTGCAGGGCATGATTTGGAAGCACAGGCTCAACCGAATTATGCCGGGGCACGTATGAACGTCACTGAACTCACAGCCAAGTCGTGCGCCAAGGTGCTTGCTAACGTACAGCCGGTGAAGGGAGACGTGGGTGCGGCGCTAGACATGACCGAGGTTGTAGTCGTGTGTCTCGATGAAGAATTCCCGATTGACTGCGTGCAGTGGATCAACGGCAAAGTAGTAATCCGAATAGAACCCGAGGACATGAGATGACAGACAAACGAACCCCTTTCAGCCAACAGATCTCGCACATCGCGAGAGGCAGTCTAGACGACACGCTAACCGACGAACTGTCCGAACTGGTGAAAGCCATCAACGACACACGCCGCGGCGGTGAGATCTCGCTCAAGCTCAAGCTCAAGCCTAAGGTGGGCGCGAACGGTGAGGTGGTGATGATCGACATACAGCCGGAATACCAGATGAAGCCACCGGCCATGCCGATCCTCGGCGCCACCATGTACCCGACTTACGACGGCGACCTGCTACGCAGCGACCCGGACCAAGCGGAACTCGATCTGCAAACAGTTCCAGAAAAACCACAAGAAACAGTGAGGCTAGACACCGATGGATGATGAGACGCCGAGCAACCCGAGCGAAGTCAAAGAGATTGAGCGCATAGCGCAGGAGGCGATGACACCCTCCATGATCGAGGCCGAAGGCTACCGCGCGATCATCTCGCACCCGAACACGCTGAGGCTGCATGACGCCGAAGACTACCGCGTGCACCCGCGGCGTGTTAAGCGCAATCTGATGTGCACCGACACGCAGACCCTTCTAGATTACTGGCTCAAGTGGAAGGGTGAGGATTCCGAAATCTTTGCAGACCTAGAAAAGCGTCAGGTGTTAATGCGCTTTGATGAGCACACGGCCGAGCTTCCGCAATGGGGCGAACACAACGCGCTCTATGAATGCCCGCAGGGCAAAGAGTGGGCCGAGTGGGAGGAGAACGACAAAAACCGCATGAGCCAAGAGGAGTTCGGCATCTTCCTCGAAGATCGAGCGAAGGAGGTCGTTGAGCCAAACGGCACCGATCTGCTTGCACTCACACAGCACTTCGCGGTGGGCCAGGATGTGAGCTACTCCAAGGCGCAGCGCCAGACCGATGGCAACGTGCAGTTCTCCTACTCGCAGACCAATGCGCCGGCCGACAGCATCAAGATTCCCGAGACCTTCACGCTCGGCATCGCACCCTTCCACAACGGCAAGGTGTATGAGGTCAAGGCGCGCTTTCGCTATCGTATCTCGAACGGCTCTCTAGCCATGTGGTATGAGCTGATCGAGCCATGGCGCGTGATCGAGCATGCCTTCGATGAGGTGGTGGCGTGGGTCAAAGAGCACACCGGCCGTGACGTGGCTATGGTGTGGACAAGCACGCTGTGAGACACGCCAAGATCGAGAAGATCGAATCCGAAGAGCGGCTAGAGACCTACTCGACGCGCATCACCATCGACCTTACTCAGGAGGATATGGCCAACTGCCCATTTCCTCCCACCAAGGCGCTATTCGGTGAGAACTGGCTCCTATTCCAGCACAGGCCGCTCCCTGTCAAAAGCATGGAGGCGCTGGAGATCGAGCCCGAGGGCGTCGCCATGCAGCTCCTACGCCTCGCATGGGTGGCTGCATGGCGCGAGCAGCAGAATCGCAAGTGAGCTGGGGAGGCCGAGGCGGCTATCATGGCAAGCGAATGCAGGAGGTCATCAAGAACTGCGGCCGTTGCGGTAGTGAGTTCGTGACCATCAAGCCCGCCACACGCTTCTGTGACGACGAATGCCGGGAGCTTGACCAGAAAGAGCAGGCACGCAACCGGGATCGCCTATACCGCTACAAGAAGCGCTACAGCACAGGCTGATGGATCACTATGCAAACATACCGCCCGCCCTCGACCTCTTCGTTACCGCGCTGGTGCTCACGTGGCTGACCATCAAGGTACACCGTGCCCGGTCTGCGAAGCGCCTCTCGAACCTCGCGAAGGGCTCGGGGATTACTACTACCGATGCAGGCCGCCCTACTCGACACGCGTCATGCCAGGCGGCGTCCACACATTCCATAAGCGAGCACTAGATGAGCGACAACATAGTCAGTAAGCATTTCGGCGATGAGTACACCCCGGAGCAAACCCTACTCGGCGCGCTGGAACTGGCGCACGAGATGGAAACCGTGATTGTGATCGCGGTCGACAAAGAAAATAACGTTCGTATCGGCTCATCGACGGGCGGATCACTTGAGAAGATCGGGCTCGCCACGATTGCGCAGTCTCGGCTGATAGAGGCGGCGAGAGCATGACGAAAAAAGAGGCGCAACGAAGCAAGCTCACCGAGGACGTGGCGACATTCCTCAAGAACGGCGGCGAGATCGTGCAGGCGACGATGGAAGACAGTAAGTTTTTCCGCGACCAGATGCACAAGCGAGTGCCACAAGGCGAGCGGCGCCGAGAGATCAACCGGCGATCATGGCGGCGGAGAGGCGGCCACGCGTGGGGAACGGATAACATCATATGAGGCGGCATACATGTGGCGGCTGCGAGCACCTTGAACACGTGGCCGATCGGCTGATGGGGCGTTTATGGGGATGCGGGCTGCGCCGAAACAGGAATGACTCTCCCGCGCTGGTGCCGCAGCACACGAAGCGGCGTGGTGATGATCCGTTCGACGCTGACTCCGGGTGGGTCACTGAGTTTTGGCGCTGTCCTCCTGAATGCCCGCTACCGGATGATCAAGTCGTTAAGAGCGAGAGCAAAGCCCACTACAAGCACCGTGAATTCGTGGAGTTCGACGCATGAATGACAGCATCACACCCCTCAACGCGCCCGGCAATTGGACGGCCCACGATGCTCTGGCTTCGGCCATGGGCACAGTCGGCGCGGACGAGTGCGTTGTTATCGCCACCCGCTCACCCGAGGGCCGAATTGTTGTCTACTTCGGCGGCGAGGAGATGACGGACGAGCGCGGCATATATCTGGCTGATCACATCATGCGAAGGTGTCGAGATTGATCCTTCTCCTCGTTCTAGCCACCACCATCGCCGTCGATCAGATCATCGTAAGCGACGCAGGCTCCACGCTTGAAGTGAATGTCTGCGTGCAAGACGCTGACCCAGCCAACACACACCGAATCGAGGTGTACGAATTCCCACCGAAAGACGGCGAAAGCCCTATCTCAACGCACGAGGTATCAGGCCCGATCGAGACGTGGGACTACCTCCCGAGGAAGGGCGGCATGTATTACATGCGCGCGCAGAGCTGCCACCCCGATACCGGCTGCGGCGCGTGGCTTAGCACGTTAGACTCTCAACCAGCTTGCGCAACAGCATCAGACAAGCGCGAGGCTTTTTACTTTGAAGTACCCACCGCATCAGGAGGCGGCATAGATGGCTAAGATCAGAAAAAGACGAATACATTGGGACGCACCGAGCGATCTCGACGTGGCCGGCTACGATGTATATGTCCTTGAGGCGGGCGCCCCCGATCTCTTGGGGCTTGCCGATAGGGGAGACATTTTTCCGGCGCAGCGCGTGGTTAACCCGGAGTATTTCCCCGATCAACCCGAGGGGAATTATCAATACTGCGTGATCGTGGTAGACGACGCGGGTAACGAGTCCGACCCATACCAGCATCCAGACTGGCAAAACGTCCCTTTAGACGTAACCGCCCCCGCCCCCGCAAGCGGTGGTGGTCTCGACTTTGGTTAGAGGTGCGGCGGTTCTTTAGCAGGGTGTTTTGATGGCCGTATGCAAGCACACAGACGCGCACTGCCCTTGTCAGGATGGGGATCTGTGCCACTACGAAGGCGCCGAGCCCATGACGCCGCCGGTGTGGTACTACTTCCCTGCGAAGGATGGGCGCGAGGCGCTCTTGATTCACTCTAGCGAGGTGGAGTACGCATCCGGCATGGCGGCCGATTTCGATCAAGAATGGATCGAGGTGCATGTCGAGGTGACAGAGGTCGATAATGCGGGTTCTTGATCTATTCAGCGGCATAGGCGGCTTCTCGCTCGGCCTTGAGCGCGCAGGCATGCAGACCGTGGCATTCTGTGAGATCGAAGACTACCCGCAGCGCGTGCTAGCCAAGCACTGGCCCGGCGTACCCATCCACGGCGACATAAGGAAGCTTGATGGCCGACAGTACAGAGGAACAGTTAACGTTGTTTGCGGCGGATTCCCATGCCAGCCGTTCAGCGTTGCCGGGGACCAGCGAGGCGAGGACGATGACCGCGATCTCTGGCCGGAGATGTTTCGAGTCATACGGGAGGTACAGCCCGCTTGGGTCATTGGCGAAAACGTTGCTGGGTTCATCAATATGGAACTCGACCGCACGCTATCTGACTTGGAAAGTGCGGGTTACGCCTGCCAAACGTTTGAGATTCCGGCTTGCGCCGTCGACGCCCCGCACGAACGAATGCGCGTCTGGATTGTTGCCCACGCCGACAAAGACGGAATACGGGACGAATCAGAGCCCGAGCGACGGCGCCGCGGTGAGGCCGAGCCTGTCATCGATGGCGAGGCACGACTTATGGCCGACACCGAGAGCGGAGGGGCACGACGCAGGAGGGACGGACCCGAGGCGAAGCACCTACACGGCGGTGCGGATGTGGCCAACCCCAGCGGCCCGGGACTGGAAGGACACGAACGCGCCCTCAGAACACAAACGAAACACGCCGCCGCTAGCGACGCATGCCGGTGGCTCCCTGAACCCGACGTGGGTCGAGTGGCTACAGGGGTACCCAACCGGGTGGACCGACTTAGAGGACTAGGTAACGCGGTAGTGCCACAGATCCCTGAGATCATCGGCCGAGCGATCATGCAGCATGTCTAACTTCTTCATCGCAGGCCTGCCACGATCCCGCACGGCGTGGTTCGCGGCCTACTTGTCTGCCCACCCCAGCGTAAAATGCTTTCACGAAGGCCTTAAGGGCTGCCGAGAGCCCGAGGACTTCTTCCGCAAGATGCAGCCCTATAGCCCGAGCGTGAAGATCGGTAACAGCGACTCAGGCCTTCCGCTTATGGATATCGAGACCTACTTCCCAGACGCGCCAGTGGTGGTGATACGCCGCCCGATGACCGACTCATTCCACAGCACGTTAGACGCACTCGGTGTCACGAATCCGACGAACGCCATGCTCGACATGTTCGCGCGCTTGAACGAGCGACTCTGCCAGATGAACGGCTTGCATGTGGACTACGAAGAGATCGACGAGCGCATGCCATTGATTCACGCGCACCTAGATATCCCTTACCGGAAAGGCAGACACGACACTTTCCGCAAGCTGCACATCGAAACCACAGACCTATCAGCGAATGGAGACGCCCTGGCATGGTTGCCCTACGCGCCATAGATGCGCCGATCTTCAAGCTCGACTACACGCTCGACGTGAGCGAGGCGGTCGAGCAGCTCTACAGCGGCGACTACTGGAACCAGCACAAGCTGCGCACCGAGCAATATGTGCACTCAGATGTCGATGATATCTGGCTGCGCTTCCGTAAGTGGGAGGACGGCCTATCACTCGAGGAATTCAATAAGCCACACACCGCCGTGTGGTACCCCATTGCGGGCAAGTTGCCAGCGCTACCCAGGCTCGCGGGATCGGTATGGCTCAACACCGCTATGACATTCGAGGATCACATCGAGTTCGGCGGCGTGTTGATTACGCGCATCCCACCAGGCGGGAAAGTGGAGCCCCACATCGATTCAGGGTGGCATGCCAAGCACTACACGACCAAGGTCGCGGTGCAGCTCCTAGGCCATGAAGATCAGGCGTTTTGCTTCGAGGGTCATCGGTGCGTGGCGCTGCCGGGTGAGGTATACCAGTTCGACAATCAGCAATTGCATTGGGTCGAGAACAACAGCGACCAGGATCGCGTCACCATGATTATCTGCATGCGAGTAAACGATGGCCGAGGCGCGTGATGACCTGGATATATTCCAGAAACTTAAGGACGATTTCGAACACTACGCGCCCCGTTGTCTTGTCATCCGAACAAAGGAAGATGGTGTCCAGCCTTTTGAGCTTAATGACGCCCAGCGCCATATCCATGAGGTTGCCGAGCGACAGCTTGAGCGAACTGGCCGTGTGCGGATCATCGTTCTTAAAGGTCGACAGCAAGGGATGTCGACATATATTGAGGGCCGATTTTACTGGCGAGTTACGCACCAGAGAGGAGTCCGGGCCTACATCCTGACCCATGAAAGCGACGCCACTAGCAATCTCTTTGCAATGGTGCAGCGATACCACGTTAACTGCCCTCCCGAGGTCCGTCCCCACACGGATAGAGATAGCGGGAAAGAGCTTAACTTTGACTCATTGGACTCGGGATATAAGGTCGGGACCGCAGGAACGCGAGAAACTGGCCGTTCAAGCACTATCCAATACTTCCACGGGAGTGAGGTTGCCTTCTGGCCACATGCTGAAACTCACACATCCGGCGTCATGCAAGCTATCCCGCGCAACAATTCTGAGGTCTTCCTCGAAAGCACGAGCGACGGCATGGGCAACTACTTCCACCAAACGTGGATCAGAGCCGTAGCTGGCACTAACGGATTCGAAGCGGTGTTCATACCTTGGTTCTGGCAGAGCGAATACGAGATTCACGTCGAGGGCGAGGTTAGCCTTGATGAAGACGAGGTCGCCCTACTCAAGCGCTTTGGTGAGAACGAAGACGAAGGCAAGCGCCTCACTGTGGCCAACCTCCTATGGCGGCGCGAGAAGACATCGGAGCTTGCCGATGGTGCTGCGCAGTTCAAGCGTGAGTACCCAAACGACGCGCAAGAAGCTTTCGAGTCTGCCGGCTATCGCCAGCTCATCTCCGCCGAGGATGTATCCCGCGCGATCCGCAATCGCATGCTCATGAATCAGGAGGGCAAGCCGCTGATCGAGCCACGTGGCCCGCTGGTGATGGGTGTCGACCCCGCTCGCTTCGGTGATGACCGTCTCTCGATCGCGCTCCGCCAAGGCCGCGTCGCCTTCGATGTGGAGGCCTACCCAGGCAAGAAGGACCAGATGGAGATCGTCGGGATCTGCCGCCAGATCCTAGACAGCGCACCGATCGACCGATGTTTTATCGATGAGGGCATGGGCGTGGGGGTGATCGATCGCCTGCACGAGCTCGGCTATTACCAGGTGAGGGGCGTCAACTTCGGTGCGAACGCGTTCAATCGGCGCAAGTATTCAAACCGACGAAACGAGATGTGGCAGGAGATGGCGGAGTGGTTTGACGATGACCATGTACAGCTATTCACGCCCACGACCGAAAACGTGGAGATGAAGATCGAGGCCGCCACGCTCGACCTATGCGGCCCCGAGTACAAATTCAGCTCACGCAACACGAAGGAGCTCGAACCGAAGGACAAGACGAAGGAGCGCATCGGCATGTCGCCGGACATGGGGGATAGCCTCGCATTGACGTTTGCAGAGCCAGTAGCCGAATATTGGGACGAGTCCCCGGGCAAAAAGCACGAGGGCCGGAACCCCACAACAGGTTACTAGGAGATGCGACATGACAGGAACAAACCCACCTCTCGGCTTTGCCAACCACGGCGCCGCCCACCTCTCCGCGGCTGAACACTACGCAGGCTACGCATGGATCGACGGCAAGCCCGTCTTTCGCAAAGTCATCAACTACGGCGCGCTTAACGCCGGCATGGGCACCAAGAACGTGGCTCACTCCATCACTGGCGTGGATACATGGATTAGAGCCGCTGGCGTATTTGCCGACTCCTCGAACAAAACCATAGCGAAAGACGACGACATGTCTGTCGACGCCACGAACGTGGGTATCACGACACCCGTCGATCAATCGGAGAATTCCGGCTTCGTGATCTTGGAGTACACAAAAACGTGATTAGCCGATAGTATTGCCGGACGTATGAAGACGCATCACGCTCCAAACTTTAGGCCACAGCGCCCACGCCCAAGCAACGCGGAGATTGAGGCGTCATACAAGCGCGGTGTGCTGGCCGCTCGCAAGCAGACGACAATCGATGTTAATAACCGCGAGAGGTCAGATCGAATGCCACAGCGCTCGCGCCAGCACATCGGACGAAACTCTAAGACGGGGTATTAAATGCCGGGTAAGCATTCAGATTTCAGCCAGTTCAACAAAGCGGGGCGCAAGTACGCCCCCAAGACAGCGAAAACCGCCGCGAAGCGATCGCCATCACGTAAAAAGCAGACCGCACGCGGTAAGAGCTTCGACCAGATGGCGCGATCGCAGGCGGCTAGTGCGCGCCGAGCCATGAGCAGGGGGCGGCGCAGCGCCCCGGGTTCCTAGTGGCAGAAGTCGACATGATGATGGAGGAGGAGATCGAGGAACCCGATTCCGAGACCCTCCCCGACGGTATCGAGCCCGTCGAGGGCTTGCCGTTATTCGACTATCTCGACGAGGGCAACCTAGTCGACAGGCTGGGTACGCGCGAGAGTGAGATTGCCGGCGAGGTGCAACGCCTCTACGACCTCGCCAAGGCGTCGATGAAGAAGTGGGAGGAGATGTACGAGCGGGCACTAAAGCTCGCGAAGCTTGAGCCCGAGGCCAAAAGCAAAACCTTCCCCTTCGAAGACTCATCGAACGTCATCATGCCGTTTGTGCTGGAAACCATGCTCGACTTCCATAGCCGCACCGTGCCGGAATTGGTGTGGCGTAACAAAGTCGTCGCCATGCGCACATGGGGGAAGGGTAACGACGCGAAGTCGGAGCGCGCGAACCGCGTCGGCACGTATATGAACTATCAGCTCACCGAAAGCATGGAGTTCTGGCGTACCGAGCAAGACAAGATGCTATTGCAGCTCCCGTGTGTGGGGACTGCATTCAAGAAAACGTACTTCAACGGCACTGAGCAGGAGGTTAACTCCGACCTGTACATGGCCAATGAGGTGATATTTGACCACGATGTACGCACGTTCCAAGAAGCGCAGGATGTGTTCATCATGCACAAATACACGCAGCTTGAAGTGCTTGAGTTCATCCGCGGCGACCAACAGTGGCAGCTTGACGAAGAGGATTTCCCCGGCCGACTACAGCACCCGGACGACTTCGAGTTTATCCGCGCCTACACGTTTATAGATCTGGACGAGGACGGCTTGGCCGAGCCTTACGAGGTGATCTACTACAAGGAAAACAACAAGATCGCCGCTGTATATCCCGCCTACGATGAGGACGGGATCATGCCGAATGAAGACGGGGAGATCGTGAAGGTGGAGCGCATGCCGATCTTCACGCAGTACCGATTCTTACCCGATCCCGAAGGCGGCCCCATGGGTATGGGCTGGGGCATCCTGCTCTGCGACATGTTCGATGCGATCAATACCACGTTTAACCAGATGATCGACGCGGGCACGCTTGCGAACCTGGCGGGCAATAGCGGTCTGATCGATGCGGACATGGGCAACCAGACTGCGCGAGGCAACCGACAGCAAGCCGGGCCAGTAGAGATGCGCATGGGTGAACTGACGCCCATCACTACTGGCGGCAACTCGCTCCAGCAAGGTGTTGTGCAGTTCCCCTATAGCGGGCCGAATCAAACGCTATTCCAGCTCACCGACTACATGGTCACGCAGCTACGGCAGATGACGAACAGCGCGCTCAACATGGACACCAACAACCAAGAGGCCGCGATGATGTATCTCGCGCGCCTGCAGCAAGGCCTCAAGGTCCCCAACAGCATTGTTATGCGGGTGTATGAGTGCGCCAAGCGTGAGTTCAAGGCGATCGGCCTGCTCAACTTCAAGCATCACAACACGGTGAAATATAACAAGGTCATCGACGAGTCCAAAGAATTCAACATGCGCGCAGACTTCGACCCCGAGGACTGCGACATACAGCCGGCGATCGACCCGAGCCAGGGTAGCGACATGGAACGCCAGCAACGCGCCGATATGGTGCTTGAACAGGCGAAGACCCAGCCGCAGGCCGTGCTCGATCTGCGCGCCGCCTATCTGCAATGGCTTGAAGCGCTAGGCTATCCCGAGCCCGAGGAGATGGCCCCACCGCCGAGCGGCGAGCCCGACCCGATGCAGAAGCTTATGATGGCCGACATGGCGCGCGTCGCCTCACTAGAGCAACGCAAGCAGAACCTCGAAGAACTCAAGGCCGAATTCGACCGCCTGGAACTCATGCTAAAGGTCACCAAGCAGATGCAGGACGCAGGGCTGCAGGTAGACCGCCAAGAGGCGGAGATATCCAACATGTACGCCGACACCATGAAGAAACTGTGGGAGATCGGCATGCTAAACGGCGGCGAGGGCGATGCGATCGATACCGTTTTGGAGATCGAGGGTCGCGTAATCGACGGCGAAAGTGCTTCGCTGGAATTACCAAAACCCGTAGACTTGTCGCTGGCGCAGAAAGATGCGCAGGCCGCCCCGCAAGGAGGGCCGCCCGCACAGTAGGAGTTTAGGTGGCGAAAGAGCGACCGGATCAGTTCGACATATGGCAGCAATCTCGCAAGGCGATCCTAGAGCAGGGTGAGCCCACCGTTACCGATGTCCAGTTCGATATCTGGATCGACCACCCCGTTACCTTCGCATTCCTAAAAGCGCTCACGTTCCGACGTGAAGACGAGAAAGAGGCTGCAGGTGGCGGCAATATCGTCGATTCCAGCAACGCCGATCTAACCCACGCACTCATCCACCGAGCCCTAGGGCGCCAAGACGCCTACGAAGCCGCCTGTGACCCGTGGTCTATGTTGCTTCGTTACGAGCTCGTAGAAGTCCCTGAACCAGAAGAAGAACCCAATGACGAATGAAGCCCTCGATGATATCCGCGAGCGATCTCAATCTGTGCATGAGCATTTGCGCGCGATCGCAGAACATGCCAAGGCCGTACTAGGTAACGGCGTGCTTAAGCCTGCCGGCTATCGGGTGCTGGTCAAGCCCATCGAGATCAAACAGACGCTCGAACACGCGGAAGCGCAGCTCGCCCCGACATTGGCGGCCAAGGGGTTTCAGGGGCGCACCGAACAAGAGGCCGAGCGCCAGGAGCGCGGCGAGAATCACGGTATCGTCATGGATTTAGGACCGTTGGCCTACAACCGTCCGGGCATGAGTGAGCCTTGGTGCGCGAAGGATGATGTCGTGCTCTACACGCGCTACGCAGGGCAGCGGGTCGAACATCCGCCAGGTTCGAAAAACTTTTTTCAGATCATTAACGACGAAGACGTATTCGGGGTGATTGAATGAGCGAAACCAACTTCGACATAGACACAGCCGCAGCGCAATTCGATGCCGCCCGACAAGGGCCGCCCGCCGATCCGCCAGCCGACCCGCCGCAGGGAGAGCCGGCCGCAGCCGATGACGGCGCCACGCAAGAAGACGACACCCCGCCCGGATTCCTCACCTACGACGAATGGATCGATCAGGGTAAGGACCCCGAGGACTACGTCGGCAAGAAGGCCTACGAGCGCCAGTACAACAACATCCAAGAGAACAAGGGGCTCAAGGATGAATTGAAGGGTATGCGCGAGACGGTCGCCCTCACACACGAGTCCACACAGGAACTCATTGCCCAGCGCGATCAAGAGATGCGCACCGAGTACGAGGAGAAGCTCCGCCAGGCGCGCGAGGATGAGGATGTCGACGCCGCGATCGAGGCGCAGCAAGCGCTCGATCAGCACGATGCCACGGTCGAGGCGAAGGCGAACAAGCCCGCACCCGCCCCGCAGGAGCCCGAGCCGATTCAAGACTTCCGCCGCTCGAACCCAATCATCGACCCCACGAGCGACCAGTTCGATGAGGACTTCACGGAAGACATGACGGCGCTCTACAACACGACGGCGCACCGATTGAGCTACAACGGCACCAAGCAGCTCACCGAGCGACAGATCCAGCGCGCACTTAACCAGGCCATGAACGAGGCGAAGGGCTTGCACGCTGACAAATTCGAAAGCCCGCGTAACACGCGACAGCAGAACGCCGGGCAGCAACGCACGCGCCGACAGACAGCGGCGCCCGCCAAGGCCAGGGCGGAAGACTTCAAGATCGCTAACCCGCGCAACGGGCGCGACACGGACGCGAGCGGCACGGCGAATATGATTCGAGACAAAGCCTACAAGGGCGCCGTCAAGGCTGGGCTATCGGAAGAGGCCGCGCAGAAGCGCGCACAGGAACAGGTCGATAACTTTGTGGAGAGTCTGAACCGTGAATAAGAAAGCCGGCCCAACGGCCGAGACCGAGATCACCGAGGAGCAAGCGGACTTGCCGCGCAAACCGATTAACGAAGGCATGGCCGATGAGCGCGAGGCGAACCAGTTTGGCGCAGTCCCGCTCGGGCAGCCGCGCAACCTTGATGCCGACCGATACATCGCGAAATATCCAGGGCGTAAGCTCATGTGGGTGAACGATATCGGCGGCGACGTGCAGCGCTGGATCGACGCGGGCGCCGAACCCGTGCCGCGTGCGACAGCCGGCAAGGTATTCGAGGGCCTCACCGACGTGACGGAATCCAAGTGGGAGCGCGCTATAGGCGGGGACGATGGCTCGGGGAATTCGTTCTGGGTATATCTGCTCGTGATCGACGAGGATATCTATGATCGTGTGCACCTTGCGCCGGAGAGAGCCCGACAGAAAGCAATCGACGATGCCATGCGCGGCGGTGTGAACCAAAGCGACGAAGGCCAGGTTATGCGCCAAGGTGGGAGGATCGAGACGTACGCGCCGAACCTACCCACAGGCACCGGGCGCGGCCTAGAGGTTGAACGCTAGACGCAATGCGGGTATAAAACACTTCCAACAGGCCAGTCTAAGCGAAAGAGCGAAGCGAGCCACGAAGCCCAGCCTCCAAGAAAGATTGGATGCGAGCGTAAAAACTTGTATTTGAATATTTTTTGGAGAAAGCATGGCTTTTGTACCTATTGGCACCACAGATGGTGCGGACTGGCACGGCAAGCTTCGTGAGGCGGAAATCGGGTCCGGCGTCGCCAATACCTTCTTGGGCGACATGATGGCTGGGTCTGGTACGGGTTCCGCAGATGGTCGAGCCGAGGGCATCCTTCTTGCCACGGCGGGTGACGCTGGCGCATTCGGCGCCGTTGGCGGCCCTGACGATCTAATCGGCGCGGTGATTGAATTCACTCCCGACTTCACCGACGAAGGCTCGCTCACGCGAAACTATCACCTCACCGGCGCCGCACAGCGAGCTAAGCTCGTCTACGGCTCGGATGTGATCTACGAGGCGCCCGCCATTACGGCGCTGGCAATCACCGACATTCAAGCGAACCGCAACATCGCTTTGGGTGCTGGTGGCTCGATCATCACGGGTGTGTCAACTCACGGCATTGGCGCGGCGCCTACCGCCCCCGATCTTGGACAGGTCCGCATCATCGGCGCATCCAACATCGAGGACGACTCGGCACTGGCGATCACCGACGCAGGCGCGACATGGCGCTGCAGGTTGAACGCTTCTAACGATCAAATGCGCACGGATGGGTGGTAATCATGACTACACCAGTATCAATCACCACTCAGGGCTCCGAGGCCAGACTTCTCCAGGAGGGTATCAATGCGATCGCGACGATCGAGTACATGGATTACCCCATGGAGAAAGACAAGATCTTCGACATGGAATATTCGGAGAAGGCCTACGAGCTCGACGTATCGCTAAGCGGCACAGGATTCGCCGCAGAGAAGCCGGAAGGCACGTCGATCCAGTACGACAGCGAGAAGCAAGACTTTGCGACCACCTACACGCATATCGTTTATGCGTTGGGCACCATCATCACGATGGAAGCGCAGATGAACAACCTTTACCGGGATCTCATCGAGAAGTCCGGCCGGATGCTCAAGCGCTCGCTGGTTCACACGGACGAACAGATCGCCGCGGACATCATCAATAACGGCTACACCAGCACGGTGCTGGGTGACGGGCTCTCGCTCTTCAACACGGCGCACATCCTCGGTAAGGGCGGCACGTTCTCGAACCGCTTCGCAGTCGCTACGGCGCTGTCACAGGCGGCCGTCGAGGACGCATTGATCGCGATCGAGGACTACCGCGATGGTGCAGGCCTGTTGATCGATGCTAAGGGCGTGTCTTTGCACATTCCCCGACAGCTTCGCTTCGTGGCTGACCGCATCCTGGCCTCGCGCTTCGAGCCGGGCACCGGCAACAACGCGATCAACCCGGTGGCGCAGATCTTCCCCGAGGGCTATCACGTCAATCACCGATTCACTTCGGCGACAGCGTGGTTCATCAAGACAGATGTCGATGATGGCTTCAAGGAGTTCGAGCGCATGGGTTACACGTTCGATACCGATAACGACTTCGGTACGTCGAACTACCGACACAAGGGCATGTTCTACAAGTCCTACGGTGTCACCGACCCGCGTTGCGCTTACGGCAGCGGAGTCTAGAGAGAATTAAGGGGCGCACTGGCGCCCCTTCCTACATCGTCGTGTCAGTAGCGCTTTCAGCCGCGGTGCAAATCCGTGGGGCACACAAGGAGAATTGACCGATGACGCAACCGCGTTCCACTTTGTTTCCCAATGGCGTATCGAACGCCGCATCATCATCATTCTGGGGAAAGGCTAAGGGCCGATTCGCAGATCCGACGAAGTTCGTCGAGTTTTTCGATGACTTTAACGAGTACATCGCCGCGAACTACACCGTCACCGAAGATGGCGTCGCCACGCAGGTACTATCCAACGCGAACGGCGCGGGTGGCGTGTTACTGATCACCAACGCCGCCGCCGATGACAACCACAGCTTCTCGCAATTAGTCGGCGAGGCCTTCCAGTTTACGGTAGGCAAGGAGGCATGGTTCGAGGCGCGTTTCAGGCTCAATGATGTGACGCAGTCCGATGCGGTGGTAGGCCTACAAATCACTGACACGTCGCCGCTCGCAGTCTCGGATGGGGTCTACTTCCTCAAGACGGATGGCGCCGCGACACTCGACCTCGTCGTCATCAAGGACAGCACATCCACCACACTCGCAGCCGTGGCGACGCTTGTCGATGATACATATGTGAAAGTGAGCTACTACTACGACGGCGTAAGCACTCTTGAGGTGTACGTCGACGATGCCCTAGTAGCGACCCAAACGGACCTGACCAACCTGCCGGACGACGAGCTGCTCACCATGTCCTTCGGTGTGCAGAACGGCGAAGCGGTGGCGAAGACGATGGCGGTCGACTACGTTCTAGCTTGCGTGGAGCGGTAACATGCGCCCGGTAGTCATCACGCGCACGCTCGCGACGGCGGACCCCGACGGCATTGTCGACGGTGGCTCCGCCATAGCTGGGGGTGCCTTTACGCTGAACGGCGCCCTCGTGTCTGGGGGTGTTGCTAATCTCGGCACCAGCCAGCGCAAGGTGCTCATCACTTCGGCGATCAATCTGTCTGCGGTGAATTTCACCATCACGGGCACGAATGAATCCGGCGCTGTGATCTCCGAGGTACTTGCAGGACCGAACGCGACGACGGCCACGAGCGCGCTGGATTATTCGACCGTGATTTCGGTCACAGTGGACGCCCTTGCCGGTGTCTTTGCGACCGGCGTTCTCACGTTCGCGGCGAATGCGACGGATGGCGATACCGTTACGCTCGGCTCGACCACGTACACGCTGCAAGACACACTGATCGATTCGGCAAACAACGTGCACATAGGTGGCTCGGCGTCGGATACGATCGACAACCTGATCGCGGCCATCACGGCCGGTGCTGGCGCAGGTACGGATTACGGCACGGGCACCGTGGCGAATGCGGAAGCTACCGCCGCCGCGGGTGCTGGCGACACGATGGACGCGACCGCATTACTCCCCGGCTCGGCGGGCAACTCGATCGACAGCACGGAGACGGGCGCCCAACTGTCTTGGGGTGCGGCTACGCTTGCGAGCGGGGCAGATGGCGCAGACATCGGTACGAGCGGCGTGGGTGCCTCGATACCACTCCTGCTCGATCGCTACATCAGTCCGTTGAATGTCGGCATTAGCTTGGAGATCAGCGGCACCGCTAATGTGAGCGTGCAGGAAACCATGGATCGAGACACGCAGACATTACCCGGGCCATTCAATTGGCAAGATGTAGTGGATACCGGCTTGGTTGGTGCTACTGCTAGTGTGAACGGCTCGCAGCCTTCCCCGGCTACCGCGCTGCGACTCCTGACGAACTCAGGCACCGGCACGTGTATTATGACGATTGTACAAGCTGGTCCTAACGGATAGAGGGGATGCATGCCACACGTCACACCGGGAGGAAGGCCCTACCTTCACCTACCCGATAAGCAGTTCCAGCCATGGGACTCGAACACGATCTGCGACGTGACCGGCTTTCGCATGAAGCAAAGCGAAGTGGTGCGACGCTGGGAGGGCTTCTACGTCATCCCCGCCGCTTTCACGCCACGACAGCCGCAGGATTTCCCCGTCGTGCCTGAAAAGCAGCACATCTACCGGCATGCGCGTAAAGGTGACGCCGACGACATCACCACCGATCCCATCCCGACGTTCCCGATCGTATGACCACAAGCGGCGAATACAATTTAGATCTGAGCCTGAATTCGGTCATCAATGAGGCGTACGAAATCCTGCAGGCGACGGGCCAAGGTGAGACGCTCGGAGATAGCGGGACTTTGTTCACGCAGGCCCGCAACTCGCTGAACATGCTGCTCAAGATGTGGGAGGCACAAGGCATCCACTTGTGGACCTACACCGAATACACGCTCTTTCTCGTGAAAGGACAAGCGGCGTACGACTTCCGGCTGCCGGCCACGCGCCTGGTTAACTCGTTCCAGTCCACCACCTTGAGTGCGGCCGAAGCGATCGGCCAGGACACATGGAGCGTGACCAGCTCGGCGAATATGTCGATCGGTCAGGTGATTGGCGTGATTGATGAGGTGAACGAACTGTTTTGGACGGTGATCGAGCGCATCCCCGACGCGACCAGCGTAGTGGTGCGAGACGCCCTCACAACCGCCGCGCCGGTGAATGCGATCGTTCGGCACTACGACACCGCAAACCTAGGTACAACCACGCTGAGCGCCGCTGAGGCCCTCGGGCAGACCACCATAAGCCTCATCAGCGTGGTCGGGATCTCGACGAACTACACCATCGGCATCCTGCAAGACGATAACTCGGTGCACTTCTCGACCGTGAACAGCGTCGACGCCGACGCGAATACTGTCGTAATTAACGATGCGACCACCGTTGCGGCCGCAATGGGCAATGCGGTGTTCTTCTTCTCAAGCGAGCAGAACTTCATCCCGCTATCCAGAATCCTAGATGATGGGGTGCGCAGGCATTCGGGTGAATCTAGCGACTATGAGATTCCGATTGTGTTCGAGTCACGCGAAGACTACTTCCAACTCCCGAACAAGAACCAGCAAGGCACACCGATCCAGGCCTACTACTCGCGCCAAGAGCCACAGGGCATTATGTATCTGTGGAACACGCCATCGACGGCGACCGAATACATCAACTTTTCGGCGGAGCGCCAGATACAGATCATGGAGGCGAGCCCCACGCAGACCTTCGACTTGCCGAGCGAGTGGTTCCTCGCGCTCTCCTACAATCTCGCCAAGCTGCTCGCGCACAAGGTCGGATGTTCTCCGCAACGCAAGGCCGAAGTGCGCGAGGATGCCAATGTCTATCTCAATCAGGCGCTTAGCTTCGATCAGGCCGTCTACGGCGTAAGGTTGAACCCGCAGCGCTATGGCTGAAATAGAATTCCCACTAGGCGGTAGCTCCCAGGACTACAACAGCATCAAGGCCGGGCAGGGCGTCGAAAACCTCCTGGCCGAAGTCAACATGGCGGGCAACTACGCCACCGTGCGCGACACCTTCGGGCTTTCGGCGCCTTTCGCCGCGCTCACCGACACACCCGGACGCTCTAACCTGTTTGTGAACTCCGGGTTTATGTACGCGGTCGCGGGCGACACGCTGTTTCGGGTGGATGAATTCGGGACGATCACCTCGCTCGGCGTGGTCGGCGGCTCGGGGCGTGCCCAGATCTTCGCGAACGCCACACCGGGCGACAATCAGATCATGATCTTGAACGGTGCTGGCGGTGGGTTTGTGTACACCAACGGCGCGGGGCTGGTCGCGGTGAGCGATGGCGACTTCTTCGCCACGGTCTCGGGCACGGTGATTAACGAGCGCGGCGTATTCGTTCGGCGCAATACAAACGAGTTCTTCCTATCGGACGTGTCGGACTTCAACAGCTATAACCCGTTGTCGTTCGGTAGCGCGGAGCAAGACCCCGACTTACTTGTCGCCTGCATCCAGAAAAAAAGCGCGGTGTGGTTTCTCAATGAGCGATCCACCGAGTACCACCAAAGCATCGACAACGCGACGCTGCCGCTGCGAACGGTGACGGGCGCGAGCAAGGAGCGCGGTATCGCCGCCGTGGCATCACTGGCCGAGGCGGGAGAGCGCTTCGCCTGGTTCGCCGACGACAACACGGTGCGCATGGTCGATGGTCAACAGATGACCAAGATCAGCGACCTCGACTTCGAGCTTCGGGTCAGGGGTGACGGCACCGCACAGTTCCCGGGGTTCGCTGTGACCGACGACGCGATCGGGTTCTTCATCGACGGACCCGTGCACAAGCTTTTTTATCTCACGTTTCCTACTGAGGGGTTTACTTGGGGCTATGATCTCATCACAGGTGTGCCGCATACGCGTTCGAGCGAGGGTGTCGGGGGGTGGCGCATTGGTGCGGCGGCCCTGTTTAACAATAAGTTGTACGGGCTCGACCGCTTCAACGGGAATATCTACGAGCTCGACCAGTCGGCCAAGGACGAAAACGGCGCGGTAATGCGTCGCATCCTGACGCTGCCGAGCGTAGTGCAGACGCAGGACTGGACGCTGCCCTACGTTGAAGTCGAGATGGAGGTCGGCCAGACCACCGACCCCACGGCAGACCCGCAGATGATTGTCGAATATACGAAGAATGGAGGCGTCACCTACACCACGCACAGCACGATACCGCTTGGCCAGTTCGGTGATAGTGCGCACCGCGTCGTGCTCCGCCAGTTCGGCCGCATCACACGCCACAAGGACTTCCGTCTACGCTTCACCGTGACCGATGCCACGCGCGTGCAGTTCTACCGCATCACGGGTGAAGCTGAGCTCGACGCCTAATGGCCACGCTCACCACCGAAAACCTTGATGTAAACGTCCCGGTCGTCGAGTCCCTCGCGGATGTGGAGATGGCCGCGCTCACAGCGACAGCCTACTTCGAAGACTATCTCTTTAAGATCATCGCGGACATTAGCGCGATCAATGACGAGATCGTTTCCGGCGCTGTAACGGACGGCGCCAACGTCGGCGGCTTTACTGAGGTATTCCAAGAGAAGAATGGATCGATCCTCGAGTTCCGCACGCTGCAATCGTCCGACGGCTCGGTCACGATCACGCAGAACGCCGACGACATCGACCTGCAGGCGGCCTCTCTCGCGGGCACGGTGGCGAACTCGATCCTCACCTATGATCTAGGCGGTAGTGCCTACACCGAGCTGCCACAATTCCGTGTGAGCTTCTCCGGTGGCGTCATCACCATCGAGCAAGATGATGGCGGCGGGGGCGCCGTTACCCTTCTGACGAGCGACGGCGACGGCCAGACGGGGCTGTTCTTTGATGGCGCCGAGGTGGCTAATACACGCGTCGCCGCAGATGGCGCGCTGTTCATCAACAATCTGAGCACGGGCGCAGGCTTCGAGCGTGTGCTCACGACAGCGGACCTCGGCGGCGGCCTACCCACCCCAACGGTCAATAACTCGATTCTCACGGGCGACCTGGGCGGTGGCGACTTCGACGAACTGACCGAGGTCACGATCGCATGGGCTGCAGGCGTGATGACGATCGAGGCGGAGAACGATGCCGCGGCGTTGATCGATGTAATCGTGGCCGATGCCGACGCGGGCACGCAGTTTTTCTTCGACGCTAACCTCGCCCTCGATACGCGCGCTGCTGGCATCGGTGTATTCGATGATGTAGGGGATAACCCGCGCATCGAGTTCTTGCAGGACGATGGCGCCACGATCAACGGCAACATCATCTTTAACGGCGCTAGCGATATCGCCGCGATGATCAGCCAGCGCAACGGCGGCACGGTGGAGCTTCGGGGCGACGACACCGGTGGCACCGAGCAAACGATGGTGTTCGCGGACCCTGACGCCGATGTGCAGCTTGAGTTCGATGGCACTGTGGTATTCGCCACAACGGTGAACGGTGTTGCGGTCTACGATTCTGCGGGCGGCAATGATCCCCTCATCGAGCTTATCGACAACTTTGCCGGTGGATCTCGCAACGCCTTCATCAACGGCAACAGCATCGGCCTATTCCTTGAGAACGAAGTGCACGGGATGCCGGTCACGCTGCGCTCCGAGGACTCTGGCGGCACGGTGCGCGACTTGGTTTCGGGCGACCCTGACGATGCGGTAGAGCTATATTTCGATGGCGGCACAGTCCCCGCGATGCGCACCATGAATAGCGGTATCGACGTGATCGACAATACCGGCGATAACCCGTTCGTCGCTTGGTATGCGAGCGACGGCACCACGCGTCACGGCTTTATCCAGTTCCAGACCGCTGGTGTCATGCAGATTCAAAACGAAGTGCACGGCGGCCTTATTCGGCTATTAAACGAAGACGCCGGGGGCACCGATCAGACTGTGTTAGAGGGTGACCCGGACGACGCGCTCGATCTCTACTTCGACGGCGCGCTTGTGGTTGAGACGGCCGACGACGGGCTCCGCGTGATCCCAAGCACCGGCACCCCGACGATCTCGGGCGATGGGCAAATCTGGTATGACGACACGGGGCTCGACACGTTTCGGGCTCGGGTGGCGGGCGTCAATGCGGACTTGCCGCAGCTCACGCAGGGGAGCTTTACACCAACGTTTGATTTCGCGACCACCGGCGATCTGTCTGTGGCTTACAACGGCACGCGGATCGGGTACTACTGGCGCATAGGCAACCAAGTATTTTTTCGCATCGAGGTGTCTAGCATGGTGCCGACGCACACCACGGCAGCGGGTAATGCGCAGATCACGGGGCTGCCTTTTGCGGTGGATACCACCAACGGCAGCGCGCCGATCTGGGAAGTGCAAGTTAGCAAGACGAATGACGGATGGGGCAACGCGGCTGCGGCGATGGTCAAAGGGTTTGGGACAAACAACTTGACGCAGGTGGAGTTCTTTGCCGACGGCATTAATATCGCCTCGCAGGTGTGGGACGTTAACGAGTTCGGCACCGGCAACAATGTCGGCGTGTTGCGCATCTACGGCTTCTACGAAACAGATGCGGCCATCACCTAACTTTGGGATACTTGCTTGATGGATGATCATGAATTTGACTGGGAAGTGCTAGAGATTCTGAACGAGGACGCCAGTCGACGTGGCGCAATGGTGCGATATACGCCATGCGATGAACGCTGTGAGCCGATCGTTAAGTTCGTCCCCATTCCATGGCACAAGTGCACAGATGCCGACCACGCTCGCGAGGTGTGCGGCAAGAAGATTGCGGCGCGAGCACCCCGACGCGAGTGGGATCGAGAGATCAACCCACCGCCCGAAGACAAATCCGATGAGATAACCAAGGAGCTTTCCAGTGGCGACACCGCAAAAGGCGAATTCAGACGCAAGTAAGATCGGCCCGAATGAAGCGAAGGTCTTGATGGCGTTCCTCGATCGCGTCGACCTGAAAGGCAAGGAGAGCCGCGCGCATGCGGCTTTGATGTACAAATTGGAGCTCATCACAAAAACACCCGCCGAAGTGCCGATCGAAGAGATCGAGGGCATGAAGGGCGAGCACCGGGAGAACTAATATGCCGTGGGGTGTAGCAGCAGCAGGGATCGGGCTCGCCGGGAGTGTCATGCAGGGCAATGCCGCTGCGGGCACCACGAAGGACTCGATACGCGCCTCGAACCAATCCGCGAGATTATCGGCGGAGGAAGCGCGTCGAGCCAAAGACACCTCGCGCGCGTTACTGGCCCCGTATTACGGCCGCGAGATGGCCGCATCGAATCAACTCATGGCGCAGCTCGGCATGGGCGGCGGCGGTGGCGGCGGTGGTGGCGGCTACAGCATGGGCGGGCAGATGGGCGGCTTGCCTGCGCTCCCAGGCATGCGTGACGAAACCCTCGACCAGCGCTATATCGACGAACTGCAGGAACAGATCGCCGCCAAGCACAAGCAGGACGGCCGCGGCGATAGCGCATCGCTGCAGGCATCCGCGAAAGAGACGCGCGCGCTCCTGGCGCAGATGAAGCAATCGGGCGACCTCCCGAGCGACTTCTACATTCCGGGCGAGAACGCTTTGCGTGGCCCGGATCGATGGAAGCAATTGCAGTCAATGACAACGGGCCGTTGGGGCAAGTCCACAGCCTATGACGCGGAAGGCGACAGCTTGCCGCAGTACATGGGCATGGGCGGCGAGATGGGTGGCGAGGCGCAGATGGGCGGTCCTGGTGGCATGCCTGATGATCGCCGCACCTTCATGCCAGACGGCTCCCCGACTACTGGGCCGGCCGGTGGGATTGAGACCGTACGCACGATATCCGACCGCGCCGGCCTGGTGGGACCTGGCGCCGACTTTCAAGAGCAATACTACGCAGACCTTGAAGGCGACACGCCTCAGTTCGGTATGAACTTCAAGGACAACCCCGTCTATCAAGCGATGATCGACGAGAACATGCGCAACGTGAACCAAAGCGCAGCGAACACGGGCTCACTCTACTCGGGCCGACGCGGTGAAGCGTTACGGGACACGAGCGCAGCCACACAGATGGCGATGTATCAGGATCTTGCCAACCGCGAGGAGCGCGCCTACGAGCAGGATCTAATGCGCCGCGGCAACGCGGTCGGATCGGCGCAAGGCCGCGAGGATGCGTACTACAACAATTACATGAGCATGTTGCAGGGGCTTTCGAACCCCGACACGGCGACGAATCTCGCGAATCTGGAATCAGGGCACGCCGCGACGCAAGCGGGTATACGCGGCAACGCGACACAGCAAGCCAACGCCTACAACATCGCAGGCACGGGCGCGAATAACGCGATGATTGCGGACATCTCCAGCGGTCTCGGTGATCTCGCGGTGGCATGGGGCAACCGGGGGCCGTCTTCTAGCGTGCCGGCGAGCGCTAACTTCGCGCCGTCGAGCTCGGTGAGCACGGGTGTGCCTGGGAGTACGTTCTAATGGTGGCTTACACGCCTTTTTTCGGGCAGATGGCATCGGGTATCCGCAAGGGTGTGGAAGAACAGCGCGCGGGCGAAGCGGCAAAAGGCGCCTACATGGGCGACCCCGCTGCCATGGCGGAACTCATGCGCCTCGACCCGCAGCAAGGCATGGCCATCCAGAATTACCAGCAACGCGAGGAGCAGCTAGACCTAAACCGGCAGCGCCAATCGGCGCAGGACGCGCGGCAGGTTGAGCAGGACCAGATGGCGGCAGAGGATCGCAAGCGTAAGATCTACTCGGAGAACCGCGAGATCATGGACGAGGTAACGGCGCGCATCGGCTCCTTCGACGACTACGAGACTGCGCGCGCATACGCTCAAGAAGAAGGTGATCGGCTCGCGCCGCTCCTGGGTGACGATGTGTTCGAGGATCTGTCGGTCGAGGCGTACGAGCAATTTCGCGCGCTTCACGATGTGGTTACCGGCGATGAATGGGAGCGCTCCGGGCAGCCGCAGATGTACGACGACGGCCAAGGCAACATCACGCGCCACCAGACCTTCATCAACCCAAAGACGCGGGAAACGAAGACGGTCCCCGTGTCTTCGATGCAGGCAGTTACAGGGCATGACCCGAATCGGCGCTATGACATCAAGCACGCCGAGACGACCTCGACATCCGTGGCGAAGCGCAGCCAGGCCAAGATAGACGCCGGGCTCAATTCGGCCTACGCAGTCCCAGACATACAGCGCGCGTTCGACTTGCTGGATGAAGTCGAGAAGTCGGGCGACACGGGCGGCGGCTTCGAGGCCATGATTACCAACATGCGCACCTACTTCGGTGATCCGTCGCTCGAAGTCACGAATCGCGGCGAGCTGCGCACGCTCCTGGCAACGGATCTTTTAGGGAAGTTCGAGAGCATGTCGGGCGTTCTATCCGACAGTGATATCAGGCTCTTAAAGTCGATCTCGGCAGGCGAGGATACGACGACGCCCGTCAACCGCAGGCTTTTGGAGCGCATGCTTCGCGACACTAAGCGCAACATCCAGCGCGGCTACAATTCGGCGGTGAAGGATGGAGAGGCGAGCGATGTTCAGGAGTTCGAGGAGGCGGCAGCAAGCCTTGGTATGTCGCTTACGCGTGACGATCAAGGCGGCGGCGACGCCGGATCATCACAGAGTAACCCCATGACGATACAGAAGGGCGCAGGCAAGCCCCCGATAGGCACGTGGGTGAAATTGCCGAGCGGCAAAGTCGTGCAGGTCACTAAGTAATGGCTGAATGGTGGGAAGAACTCGAGGATGAGCCCGCGGATGACTGGATGGCGGAGTACGAGGACGCGCCCGTCGAGGAAGTCGAGGAGGTGGCCGAGGCCCCCGAACAAGATCTCCCTTGGTATCTAGACACGCTTAACGCGATCGACACCGGCCTATCTCAAACAGGCGGCGCGATCGAGACTGTAGGCGCGCTGGCTAGTGGTGCTGCCGGCGAGGTGATGGGCGGCGTGCGTGGCGCGGGCGTTGCTCTCGGATCTGCGCTTGCGGGTGACGCCGGCCCAGGCGCCATGTCACCCGTCGATAAAGGCGTCGCAGAGCTTGAAGCGACCCGCGACGCTATGACTTATGAGCCCATGAGTCAGGCATCACAAGATCAAATGCAGGCGATGGGCGAGACGCTCGCGCCTGTGGGCGAAGCGTTCGGCGCGGCCGAGTCTTTCCTAGGCGAAGGTACGATGGCGCTCACCGGCTCGCCCGAACTGGCAGCCGCGGCGCACTCCGCCCCGACCGCAATCCTAGAGTTTATGGGGCTCGGCACGTTAAAACGCACATCGAGAGCGGCGGAAGCCGCGCGGCGCGTTCGTGAGGAGAACTCAAGCATCAGTGACTCGGTGCTTGAGCCCGAGATGCGCACCGATGACGAGGTCATCGACGGGCTTCGAAAGCGAGATGTTAGCCAGACCGTGGAAGATGTGAGGCCCGACGCCGAGATACTTGCGGCAGCCGAAGATCTGGGCATTAGCCTCAACCCATCCCACTACTCGACAAATGAAGCCTATAAGCGCGTGGAACAGGCGATGAAGTCTCGCCCGGACTCTAAGCTTTCAAAAAGCGAAGAGGCGGCGATCAAGGCGCTCGCTGTGAAGGGCGACGAACTCATCAAAGATATCGATGGCGACGTGGATCGTGGACTGCTCGATGCGGATCTCAAGGAGCGCATCGACACCACGGTCGACGCAATGACGAAGCGATCGGATGACGCCTACAAGAGGGTGGACGAGACCATACCGGCCGCCACCAAGGTGGCGCCTAAGAATGTCGAGGCGTTCGTGTCTCGCCTGGTGGAGGATTTCGGCGGCGACGTGAGCCTGCTCGCACCGATCGAGAGGCGCCTTTATGACCTCATGCAGCGAGACAAGCCCCCAACCTACCGCGCGCTCGACCGGGTGCGTCGAGATATTGGCGACGGCTACAAAGGCAAAGGCGTCTACAAAGACGAGGCTAGCGGGACGCTCGATGCTGTGTATTCCGTGCTGATCGAGGATCAACAGAACGCCGCGAACGCGGCAGGCGTAGGTGCTGAGTTCGCGCTCGGTCGCCGTATGGTGCAGAAGCGCAAGAATGTCGAGAAGCGCTCGGTGAAGATGTTCGGTCGCGACGTGGATAAATCCATCCTGCCCAAGCTCACGGCATCCGCCACCAAGATGACAAAGGGCGACGTGTCAGAGTTTAAGAACCTCATGGAGGCGCTACCCGAAGACATGCGCCAGCGTGCCGCCGCAACCATGCTTAACGACTTATTCAACATGGGCGCGCGTAACAAGGCGGGCGGCGTGGGCGCTGGGTTCGCGAATGCCTACGATGCGCTAGAGCGAAACAAGAGCGCGAAAAAGGAACTTTTCAAGTACCTACCCAAAGATGCACAGCGTCGATTCGACTCCATCGGCAAGGTGAGCCGGGGCATCTACCGCGCCAAGGCGCTGGAAAACACTAGCCGCACGGCGCGCGATATCCTCATGGCCCTGGAGTCTGGCGGCATGGTGTCACGCCTTGTGGATCGCGCGCTCGACACCGTGCTCGGGCGCGCGACATTCGCGCCCGGTGCGACGCGGTGGGTAGCATCAGGCGCGCAGGCGGCGAAGCGCGGCTATCAAGAGGCAACCAATGCCGCCAGGGCAGCCGACGAACTGATGGCATCGCCGAAGTTCGAAAAGGCCCTAGCCAAAGCAATGGAAGGCAAAGTGAAAGAGGCCGAAACCATGCTCAAGCGATCCGACACGTGGCGTAAGTTTCGCTCCACGCTAGGCGAGGGTACGGCCGAGCAGCTCCGCGCTATGGGTGCGATCGCATGGCTCACGCAGCCGCCACAGCAAGAAGCGCCGCCCGATGTCCAATGAGGTACTCAACCCGTATCAGCAATTTCAAGACGACGGGGGCACGCTCCTAGATCGGGGCGCCATCGAGTTCTTCGAGAACGGCCAAGAGGTCACGCAGCTCTCCATCTTCTCGGATAGCGATCTAACGGTCGCGCAATCCAACCCTTACACGCTCGACGACTTCGGCCAGGTCCGGGGCGATGTGCACTACCAGGGCCTTGCGACGTTGGTCATCACGAATGCAGCGGGCCTACGCATTCGGCGCCTCGACAACGTGGTCGCCTCCTCGGATGGCAACACCGGCAATATCACCGTTTACGAGCAGACGGTCGCGGCGATGGTCACGGATGAGTCCCTGATTGTGGGCGACATCGTGCGCACGCAAGCCTACTTTGCGCAGACGAACCTCGGCGGGGCTCGCTATGTCATTGTCGCTGGCGGCACGGGCACGCCTGATAACTACCTCTTCCACAACCTGGCAAACGGGCTGCAAGCGAAACTCTTGGAGCGCGAGAAGCGGCGCAATTACCTGTACGCAGGCGCGCGCGGCGATGGTTCCGATGATACGGTGCCCATGCAGTCGGTGATTAACGCATTCTCGGATATCCAAGTGCCCGACGGCTTTACGTTTTCAGCGTCTAACCTCACCATTGCGAGCAGCGTGCGGTTTGTGGGTGGTGGGCGCATGCAGCAAATACCAGGCTCTAGCGGCGATCTATTGCAGATCACGACGCGAGTCGCCTCGATCAAGTTTAAGGGCGTGAAGCTCGATGGAAACCAGAACAACGGCAACGCGACGAATCACACTGTCGGGTGGGTGCTGACCGCATGAGTAATTCCTACGCGGCCACGCTTGCGCTCCTGACGACGCCGGACCTCGACTACGCGCTCGATGAGGCGAGCGGGTCCTATGAGAACGGCGGTGGTAGTGGTGCGTTAGACCTCACGCAGCGCGCCGGCAACCCGATGTTTCAGGCGCCCGGGATCATCCGCAATGCGCCTTATGAGTACGGCATATGGAATAACCCAAACTCGAGTTTTGTTGTGGGGTCCGATCCCTCGGGTGGCGTTGGATCACCCGCGGTAACAGGATGGTCGACGGGCACCTTCTCGGTGTTCGCGATGCGCTTCGGGCCTTTCGATGGCGATGATTTCTTCCCGTTCGCGATGACCTACCGCTCGGGCGCGAGCTTCAACACGAACAACGGCGCAGGCTTCGTTATCAATGAGAACGGCCGCTTGTTCTTTGTGATAAACCGCTCGATCGATGCCTCGCAGAACAATTCGATGCTTTGGACATCGACAGCGACGACTAACGTCGTAGAGGACGGCAAGCCCTACCACCTTGCGTGCGTGCAGCGAGGAGACGGCACGGGGTTACATGTATTCGTGAACGGTGTCGAGGAGGCTGGGACCACAACCCCGGGCGCCTCGGCAGATGCCGATGGCTTTATGGACGTGAACGCCGACGCGGGTCGCACGCTGGCGGGGCCTTTTGTCATCAATGGCCAGGGCAACGGCAATACCACGACCTATACAGCGCCCAACGGCGGCCACGCTATCGTGCAGCGCCCGGCGGTATGGCGGAACACGGCGCTCACCGATGCGCAGATCGCCGCGCTGCATGTGTCTGCGAACCTGCAAGGCACGCCCACGGACTACTACGAATACATGCTCGACCGCTTCGTGGTTCAGAATAGTTCGCGCTTTGTCGCGCAGGCGTTCTATCTGCAGGTGGGGTGGCTTGCCGGTGTCGGTGGTTCGCAGATCGAGCCGCAGGAGACGGGCGCCGTCACGACGGTGGCGGATGAGCACAATCGCCTCAATTGGGATAGCGAGCCAACAAACCTAAACGACCTCGATACCACGCAAAGGCAGAGCGCCTACCCGGTCTATAGCTCTCGATTGATCGATGGCGCCCCTCGCCTCGAAGCCTCGGCGGATGATCTCGACAACCAAACACAAGGCACCTACTCGGTGCTGGTGACGCTGCGATCAAGCCCTACCATCGGGCAGCTTCGTGGCGTGATGGGATACGGGGAAGGTACGGCGGGCGACGACGAGAACGTCATGCTTTGGTTCGGTGGTAACGCGCTCGGCGTGTCGATTCGATACACGATTGGCGAGCAAGACACATCGGGCACCACGACGGGCGATCACTTCACGCGCACAGTGGCACCAGGAGATGACGCATTCCCAGCGGCCTCGCTGCCTGAATTCGCGCTCTTGACCATCGCTCAAGATGGCACCGAAATTAAGATGTACAAGAACGGCATCGAGCTCGACACCTTTGTCGAGTCTTCGTCGGGCCTGACCTTCGATGCCAGTAGTTGGACGAATGCACTCGCCTCGCCTTCGAGCCCGCAGTTCGCGATAGGCTACCCAGGCGGCACCGGGCACGCGGTGATGGACGTGCACCAGACCCTCGTGCTCGAAAACGTGGCGCTAACTCAAGCACAGATCTCGGAGATGTGGGACGCCATTAACGGCATCCTGCCCGCAGGCGACAACGTGCCTCCTCCCGGTGGATTCAATGACACGCTAGTCAACACGGGCAACCCGACCGACCCGAACGGCCCCGGCCCGGATCACTACTGGCGGCTCAACGCGACCGGCATCGGCCCGATCGTCGACGTGGGTATCAGCACGATTGACGGCACCAGCATCCTCACGGGCGGCGATCCGTTGCTTAACGTCAACGGGCCGCTCATCAATGACCCGACCAACCGGGCTATTTTCTTCGACGGCGCGGGTGATTATTTCGAGATCGGCCGCAACTTGGTGACGGGCAGGCTTGTCACCGACGGGATCGGCACGGTGGGCTTCTTCGTCTCGAATGAGGACTTCACCACCGAGAACATCGCCTACAGCCAGGCCGATGCGGCGGGCGCGGAGCGCATTACCTTCGGCGTGAACGCTGGCAAGGCCGAGGTATTCGTGCAGACCTCCTCGGGCAATAGCGCGCGCCTTACTGCGACCAACGCATTCACCACGCGCGGCTTCTTTTTCGTGGTCATCACGAACGACGGCAGCGATTACAAGATGTATATCGATGGCGTCGAGGACACGACGGCGGTGCTCGCGACCGAGGGCACGGGCGCGGAAGGAGACTGGTTCGATACGATCTCGGGCGCGACACGTTCGGCGGTCGCGGCGCTGGCAACGTCTGGCTTCACGACAGAAACGACAGGTCGCTTCTCGGAGCTGTTCATTTACGATGAGGTGCTGACGGCCGGGCAGATCGCGACGCTATTCGAGGCCGCTGTGCAGGATGGGATCAATACCTCATCGACGCTGCTCGGGGTGCTCTCCTTCTCCGATGTGACGTTCGAAAACGGCGGCCTTGCGGACGTGCGCGTGGTCAATCCGTTGACGACGTTCAACCAAACATTACTCGTGGATCATTGTCGGTTTCTGGGTGGGACCCAAGGCGCCGCTGCGCAATCTATACTTGCCAGCGGAGAGGCCCGCGTACAGGTCAGGGGGTCAAGTTTCGACCTCAATGAGACGCCTGTCGCGGGTCGCGCTGCCTTCCACGGGACTGTCGCAGATCCCACGGCATCGGCGACCACGTTCGGCTCCGCCATCGTGAGCGACTCGACGTTTAATCGCATGGGCCGCGCCGCCGATCCCGCGCTGTATCTCGAAGCTGGGTTCGGCATGACGGTCGGCAAGAGTCGGTTTTTCGACACGCTCACCGCGGCGATCGGATGGCGCGGCGATGCGCGGCGCGTTAACATCCTGTCGAATCTTATTGACACTGTGACGAGTGGCGTCGGAGGCGTTTATGTACGCGCTGGGTTAAATACCCAGATCGGGACCGTTTGGAACGTACAGAGGAACACCATCCTCGACGTGGCCGTCGGGGATGGCCTCTCGATCAACGGCTTTAACAGCTCCTCGGCGCAGCGCGCACGCACTATCCGCATCGCGAAAAATCTCATCAACACCGTGGCCGGCGAATACATCGACATGACGGGCCTGCAAGACGCTATGTTCTATGCGAACACGGGCGCGGATGGCGCCGTCGATGGCATGAGGGTGCGGGATATCGCGGGCGTCGTGGACTACAAGCGCAACGCCATTCGGGACCAGTCAGGAGAAGGTATCCGCATGGAGGAGGGCGCCGTGCGTACGGCCACGCTGGTCCTGGTAAGGAACACAATCAACGGGGTTTCATCCGGCGACGGCATCCAGGTGAGTAATGTGGCCGTGCTTGAGATGGTAGGCAATGATCTTGTGAATCTGGCCAACGGGCTGACTCTGGGCACGATCAGCACCCGAGCCAAGGCGCGTAGGAACAATTTCAGCAGCGTAGCGACGCCTCTCGTCCTCTCGGGGACGCAGGCGGGGCTCGACGTAGGGCAGAACAACGTAACGGCTCTGGCGGCCATACAGGCGCTCACAGTGGCCACCGAGGCCGTGAACGTCTCCGCGCCTTTCCATACCGTGACATCGGGTAGCGTAACCAACCTGACGGATATAGGCGGCCCAGACGTGCAGGGCGCGCAGCTCGTGCTACTTCTGGCCACGGGATCGAGTAATGTGACGCTCGTCGACGGCGCGAATCTGGTGCTCGCTGGCAATTTCGAGATGAATGACCCGGGAGTCGATAACATCTGGCTGGTTTACGATGGTACTAATTGGGTCGAGCTTGACCGTAGGAGCGCAGCGTAATGGCGAATGAAGTCATCAATCCCTATCAGGTGTGGCGGGATGATGTGGACACGCCCCTGGCGGGCGGCGGCCTGCGCATCTACGTGAATCGCACGACAACGCTCGGCACCGCTTTCAGCGATGAGGCGCTGACCGTGGCGCAGAGCGTGAACCCGTACCGCTTGAACGGATTCGGAGAGAGTCTTAATGACCTCAAGTGGTCGGGCAAGCGCACGGTCGAGGTTTACAATTCCGGCGACGAGCTCATCCGCACGCTGAACGATGTGGTGACGCTGGTCGATACGTCCTCATTCGCGATCAACTTCGCATCTGTGGCCGCGATGGCCGCCAGCACGACGCTTGTCGCGGGCGATGTCGCAGAGACGCAGAGCTATAACGCAGACCAAGATCAGGGTGGGGCTCGCTACATCATCGAGGCCGACACCGCGACGGTCGACGACTACCTCGTGATCGATCTCGCGCCGGCTGGACTGCAGGCGAAGCTACTCGATGTCGAGGAGAACAATAACCCTTACGTTGCGGGCGCGGTCGGGGATGGCTCGACGGTCGATAGCACGGCGGTGCAGCGTCTTCTTGCTGTGGGTGGTGAGATTGACCTTGCAGGCGCCACCCTCCTGGTGGATGGGCTGACGCTTGCCCTAGACGCGCGAATCAGTGGCGGCACGCTCCTGCATTCATCTTTCAGCGCGACGGCCATGCTCACACTGTCGGGCAATAACCGGCGCCTGCTATTCGACGGTGTCACGTTCGACGGCAACAGCGCAAACCAAGTCTCTACGAGCGCACAAGAGGTGGTGTCATCTTCCGTGGACGCTACCGCGGGGAACATTGCCCTTGTCTCGTTCAACCAGTGCACCTTCCAGAACGGCACCGAGCACGACGTGCGCGCGGATGCGACCGACTCGGGCAATTCGGTGCTGTTTGGATTCAGTGAGTGTGAATTCCTGGGCGGCCTTGAGGCGACCGCAGCCCCGTATCTGCCCTCCTCGATCCACGTCTCGGACGGCGTGAGTTTGTTGGTCGAGAACTGCTACTTTGACCTCAACGCCACGCCGACAGCGATCGGCGGCCGTACCGCGGTGAGAGCGAGCGCATCGGGCGCCCTGACGAATCCGGGCTGGGTGTCTGTCGTAGATTGCACGCTCAACCGCATGGGCATGAACGCAGACGCCACGAACATCTTCGCCGCCATCCATGTGCAGGATGTGACGCAGCTCATCGTCGGGGAGAATCGCATCCTAAGCCCGCAGACGGGCGCTATTGCCGTCGGGGCAGAAGTGGATGTGATGGAGATCGTCGGCAACATGGCTGACGGTTTGAGCGGCACAAACAAGCTTTCAGCGATCGAGGTCATACAGACCGCGCGCGCAGCGCCCGGCAATCACTGGCGGATTGACGCGAACGAGCTCGAAGGCATCGCGGGCGCCGGCATCACGGTCGACGGCGCGAGCGCGGGCGTAGACGCTTCGAATCTGACTGTCGACGACAACATCGTCGACTCGCCTACCGGGCGCGCCATTGTGGTGGGTGATGTCACTGATCTATCAATCAGTGGCAATGAAGTGAACATGGCTAACGCTGTGGGTATCGATGCGGTAGCGCTGGATCAGGGCGGTGTGTCGGGCATTGTGGATGTCAAAGACAATCAGATCATCAACGTCGACGGCACCGCGATCCTCGGCACGTCCTCGAGTTCGGGTGCGATCTACGCGGTGGACGGCAACACGATCGAGAGCGTCGACACGGCCATCGATGTGCAGAACGCGACAAGCGCCTTCATCAAAAACAACACCATGATTGACGCCTCGGTCGGGGTGATCGATGTCGGCAGCCTAACGAACGCCTACCTCGACGGGAATAGCTACGCCGGCACGACGCCGACGAACTTCGCGCGGAACCTGGGCTCGATCACGAATCTACTTGTGGGCGAGAACCAGTGGCCGCAGGTCGATAACAGCATCTTGCAAGTGACGGGGGCGGCGCTTCCGGTCACGGCTCACTATCACGAGCTGACAGCGACCACGGTCACGAGCGCGACCTTCGCGGCGGACGTGATTGGGTGGGTGCTGGTGATTAAGGCGACCGCAACCGTCACCGTGAACGATAGCGCGACGATCAACCTAGCGGGCGGGGCTAACTACGCGATGACCGACACGGACACACTCACGCTCGTATGGGACGGCACCGCGTTCCAAGAGGTCGCGCGTAGCGTTAACTAGGTGGTTTTGCGAGGGGCGTGCCCTCAGCGTGGGCGTCGAAATCCTTGCCATCGTGTGACCAGTGCACGCTTACCTTGGTGATACGCATGCCCGCACGGCGGTAGACCTCCTGCACGAACTGGCGGGTGATGTCCTTAACGAGTTCCTCGTCGATCCGATCGTGCCAAGGTATGTAGGCTCGCTTGCCCATCTCATCGCCCTCCTCATCCAATCGCGCGGTCTCCGAGCAGCTCGATGGCGTCGTGGATAGCGTCGTCATCAATTGAGCCGCTTACGGTGATGACGCGTAGACGCTCGACAAGATCCTTCACCTCTCGGCGGTCGACATTCACCACGCGCAAATCGCCCTCGCGGGGCGACTTTACGGGCAGGTAGTTTATCTGCGTGCCGCGCACTTGGCGGTGGGCACGCAGATAGAACTCTTGTGGGTCGGCGTTCATGCACGCGATGGTAGATCACTCACCAAGCCATTGGAAGCTACCGAGAAAGCCCATCACACAGCCGCCGAGAGCAAACCATCCGGCGAGATCAGGCTCTATGGCAAGCCCAAGCACGAGCCCGCCGAAGAGACCGATGGCGGGCAGCAGGAGCCACAGAAACATCGTGATTAGAAGCGGCAGGAAGAACAGAAACACAATGGCAAGAATGATGCCGCCCGCGACGGCGATCATGATTGCACGCTCGTAGGCAGTCGCGACACCACAAGGCCGCCGCGCGCGGGACCGATAAGCCAGTCGCGAGGGCTCTCCTGTGCCTCTCTCCAGAACTTAGCCTCGGAGGGCGTCTTACAGAACCGGCGATTTTGAGTAGGCTCTGCAAGCTCGTAGGTGGGCTTGTAGGGCTCGACGTGGTCGAAGTCTGATGTGTGGCACATGTCTAGTGCTCCTCTACGCTGTCGACGACGTATTCGATCTCGCGGTCTTCGCCGTTAAACATCGCGTCGATAATTTCGAGCATATGCTCCTTGCTTTCCGCCTTCACAGAGATTTGAATCACCTCTTCAAGGCTGTACCAGCGCTTGCCGTCGGCGTCGGGGTTAGATCGTACGGGGATGTGTGTCTCGCCTTCCATTGTCGTGCTTCCTTGTGAATATGTGCCCATAGTAGGCCCTAACTAGGGCCTTTTCTGTGATGCAGTTGTCTTTTTGTCGATCCGCTTCTTCACCTCTTCGCGGTGCACGGGGACATCGTCTGGCGCGAGCACACCGACGCGTATTTGGCGCCCGTTCATGCCGAGAATGGCGACCTCGATATCGTCGCCGATCATGATCTTCTCGCCGATTCTGCGCGTGAGTATAAGCATTACTTGTTTACCTTAATCTGCCCCGCGGAGATCATCTGGCTGATCGTGGGGCTCACTGACGACTTGGAAAAGCCCTTGTCGAGAAAGATGGCGGTGCACGCTGTCGTAAGCGCCTTGCGCGTCATGGGGTTTTTGAGGGCATCCCAGACGATGAGCCTAGGCAAGCCCATCTTGCCCTTCGAGCCACGCCGCAGCGTTTTTGTCGGCATGACGCGCGCGCCGTTGCTGGGTGCGCGAGTGCGGACGCTGCCTGTTTTCGTGACCACGTCGACAGCTATGTTTTTGGGCAAGTCGATCATCATGGCGACGAATTGATCGTGGGTCAGGTCTGCGAGAGTGACGGTGTAAGTGTTCATTTTCTAGTCCTAGAGTGAGTGAGTGTGCTTTTAGCGGTAGATGGCTTGCACGAAGTTGTAACCCACCGGACAGTAATATCCGGGGACGACTATCGTGTGGTTGTCTTGCTGGCTCCTGCATACGCTGTAGCGTTCACCGAAGGCGTAGGCTTGCGGCGTCCACAGGGCGACATTGAGGCCGATTAGGGCCAAGAGAGTGAGCTGTAGTGTTTTGCGTTTCATAGCTATTTCCTTGCTTAGAGTTGGTTGCACAATTCGACGCCGACGACGAGTTCGGACCACGCCACTTCGCCCGAGTTGTATTTTTCGGCCGCCTCAATAACGACAGCTCTCGCGCCTGCAAGGGCGTCTTCTCGACCTACCTCGCGAGCGGCTTCATTGATATGGCGCGTGCCTGCGCGCAAGAGCACTTCCTGATAGATGCCTGTGAGTTGGCCGCCTACGACGGCGTTCCAGCCAGCACACATAGCGTGCGTGGCGGCGGGATCATCAAGCTTGAGGTACTTTAGTGCCCCCATCATTTCGGTAATTTCTTGCTCGGTGTAGTCGCTTGCCTGCGCGGGCGTAGAAAGTGCGATAATGAGCGGGAGGGCAGCTAGTAAGGTCTTGGTTTCCATGACGTTATTCCTTTTGAATTGCAGTAACGATACATTAACCATTGCAGAATGCAAGTGAATTAGGTCACAGTATGGAATATGACATCGTATGGGCAGAAGCGAACCCGCGCGGCGCACCCGAGGACGCTATCCCGGCGCTGCGCAAGCTGGTTCGAAAGAAGCTTAAGAAGGGGTGGGTGCTGCATGGCACTCTGTTTTTCTATAACGGGGCGCTATGTCAGGCGATGACAAGGACTAGTGAATCGGCCTAGGCACGAGCCCGTCTTCGATCTCGATCCCGACGGGCATGTCGCGGAAATTGCGCACGGCAGCGCGTAGGACACCGCGGAAGGCGTGCCACTCGTGGAGCTCCATATGCAGCGTGCCGATCGGTAGCCAGGTGGCGCCGTCGGTGCCCGAGCTGACGATCACCTCGATCACCTTGGCGTTGAGATGCGGTCGCGCGTGGTAGCGAAAAAACTGGTTACGATTCACGTTCTAAGTACCATTTGTGTGGGTGTTCGACCATCATGCCGCACCGGGAGCAAGTGAGTGTGTGGTACATGTAATTATCCTCGGCGAACTCGTGATCGCAGGATGTGTTCGGTTTTTTTGGCGCCTCGACCCGCGTCAATTCCTTGAGGTAGCGAATGTGATCGTGGGCCGTTTGGAGCTGCTCCGGCGTCTTGTAGCGCCGCTGTGTCGCGGGGAAAAAGCTGCCGCGGTTTCCGTCAGGGCTTGGCATGGTGTTCCCTATGATGCTTGCGGCACAGCCACACTACGCTTCTCGGATCGTCGTAGTCTGGATGATGGGCCTCGACCTTCGCCTCACCACAGTGGCACGGCTCTTTGACCAAGTGGCCACGCTTCACGAGCATGCGTGTGTACGAGCGGCAATTATCTTTTCGGCGCTGCGCGGTGGTGAGGGGGTGGGATTTGCGCCATTCGCGCATGTAGGTCGCGTGGCACGCCTTACATTTTCTCGCACGTGGGGCCTTCTCCTCACCGCACTGGCATTTTGGATTGCCGCCCTTAATGTTGGCTCTTGCTGTCATGTTCCACGTTTTACAAAAAGTATTACGGTAACGATTACGTCCACACGAACCCCTTTATACGGTGGCCTACGCTAGCTCTTGCTAGCTGGCACCTATCCGGTTTCCTTACGTATGACCTTGAGCCATAAGGCTCCCACCGACCAAGTTGTGAGGGGCGCACAGAGCTTGGTTTTTAGCCTGCACTTGCTGCCTAGGTCTGTACAGGAGCTGACCCATAAGCGCGGGGTAGTGCGATGCGATCTGAGAGGGTAGAATCTGAACCCGTTCGGGTAAGAGATTTGAAGCCTAGTCCCTTCGATGATCGTTGACCGGTATTGTCACTACCGCCGCCGACACCCATACAAT
>WLWG01000466.1_pt1 | contig 41477 bp, 54 predicted proteins | sample 6712871 | NCBI WGS metagenome assembly WLWG01 (sample SAMN12718693, study PRJNA515312) | sponge metagenome | isolation source: marine sponge | host: Mycale hentscheli | place: New Zealand: South Island, Marlborough, Capsize Point | collected 2003-05-01
CCAAAGAAACTGTCTGAAATCGGCAAGGCGAACGAAAAGCTATTCCTCGCTCAGAAGGCCAGCGGCAGCCCGTCTTGCAACATATGCGGGCGCCGCGGGCCTGAGGTGGTGCCGATTGGTTACCAGCCAGGGCGCAGGCGCTGGCTGTGCCTGGAGTGTCAGCATGAGACCTTATCGGGAGATTGACATTAAATAATATCACCAATACCTATTTAAAAACATGATCCCCAATAAGGATGTCTGAAAATGCCCAGCGACATGCGTGATGTGACCAAGGTCCAGAGAACGTTCATGATCCCAAAGGACCTTGACCCTTGGTTAAATAGGTTCTGCGCAGATCGAAGTGTATCAAAATCTGAGGTTATAGGAGCCTTACTAGAGCGGCTCAGGGAGGGTGGTATAGATGTGAAGAGGCGCCTCCCTGTGGAGGCTATCGTACCATCCTCTGCTGACTAGGTGGCGACCATGTCGTCATGGCGGAAATGGTATGCCGAAAAAGCCTCTCAAAATCCATATCTTCAGAGCTGGGATTGCTACGGTGTATTTTGTCACCTAGTCGGCACCGCCGCATGGAAGGACGAGGAGCGTTGGGTACCTGAAATAGGCAAGATCATAAAACTAAAACGAGGACAGACATGGGCCTCAACTCGCTCTTTAGTACGAAATGGCACCTCTCAAAAGAGAATTCGTACCATTTTTATGGGACTAATTTCGGGCACACTAATAGGCACACATAAGGGCACACATGGAACGGTTATAACTATATGTAATTTCGACAAATTTCAGGATAATTCAAAAAATAGGGCACACCAAAGGGCACACCAAAGGGCACACCAGGGGCACACCCATAGTAATAGACTCTATACTGAACCTAGCCCTACCTCAGAGTCTATAAAACAGACTCAGAGTCCTGTGCCCAACAGTGGCGAATTGGCATTCGCCGAGCCGGAAATAGACTTTGATTATTTTTGGAGTTGTTGGAGATTGAAGGGAGCAAAGAGAGGCTCCAAAAAACGATCTGGGCAGCTTTACGAAAAACACATCAAGGCGGGAACGATCTCCCACAAGGAGCTTTGCGTCCACGTGGAGCGCCTGCAGAGATTTTACGAAACCAACGGCACAATCACGTCCAAGCAACTCCACCCGGCAACCTGGCTCTACCAGGAACGCTGGAAAGACGAGTTGGTCTTGGACCTACCGGAGAAAAGGAATGGAAGAGGATTTCTCAAGCCCACAAGCCAACTCGCAGACGAACTCGTCGAGGAACTCGAGCAAGAGCGTCGATGGGCTGATGAGTTCTCTGAGGAAATTAATGGCGTCGGTGAAGGTCACCAACCCAGTAGCCAGGCAAGACCCGGACCTGGCAGTGCGGGAGATGGCCAAGACGATCCACGACAAATTCCAGCCTGGTTTGATCAGGAAGGTGATTAGCGACCTCCAGGGAGACCCGGACGCCAAATGGCCGACCACCGGTGAGATGTTGGGCCTGTGTTACGACGTCCAGCGCCATATCACCGACAGCAAGCGACCGAACGCGCCTAGCGGTCGGACGCTGATTGGCCGGCCGTCCAAAATCACCGAGGAAACGTTCATGCGCAGCGAGGCTGGGCAGATCGCGGTTAGGCTTGGGTACGCCAGGTCGTACTGGATAAAATTCCAGAAGGGCACAGCCACGCTGGACCAGGGCCTGTTGCTGGGTTTTCAGAACGCCATGAGGGACCATGCGGTGAAGCGGCGCGAAGTCTTGGCCGAACTGATCACTGAGCGTGAGAAGGGCTTGCCCAGTACCACGGGCGGGTTACGAGACACCCTGATCAAGGTCGGTGAGCGCCTCCAACGGGAGGATGACGAGCTGAGGCGAAAATACCTTGCGCACACCATGGATGTGTGATTAACAATCATTTGAACACCAAATAACAACAGAAAGCGACGATCATGAAGAGCCATCTTATCGAAGCTGCGTTTCATCAAGTCCGTTCCATCGAAAAGGCGGCGATGGAGCTTGGTCAGCTTACTAGCATTGCCGGTCCGCACCGTTCCGGCAAAACCAGCCTGTTCCAGATTATGGGAACCACGATGCTTTGCCAGTCGCAAGCATTCGGTTCCACGCAGAACAATGACGACGCGATAAGAGCCAAGGGCGCCAGGGTAGCTGGGGCCATGGTCAGGGCGGGCGACGATTGGTCCGTCAAGGTCAGGTGGCCGGATAGCGAGGTGATCGTTGACGGAAACGTTCCTATGGCGACCGAGGTGTCCGTGGGCAAGGTGTCGCCGGCTGCGATGAATGCGCCGGAGTGGGCCAAGTTCGTTCGTCAGGTGAGCAATGCCGGCGCGATTGGCAAGGATGACACCTTCGATGCACTTCAAAAGTGTGGTCTTGGCATTGATGCAAATCGAGGGATTTTGGAGCATCTTAAAAATCAAGGGTGGGACGCAACGTCCAAAAAGGCTGAAAGCGCCGCCCGCCAGCACCGCGCCAACTGGGAGGCCCTGACAGGCGAGAACTTCGGCTCGAGCAAGGCTGACGGCTGGACGCACCCCAAATACGCCGAGATCGATGAGGAGAACTACACCAAGGAGATCGAGGCGATGGAGAGGAGGATTGGGGTCGCCGACATCAAGAACGAGGCCGTGGGCGGTTCAAATGAAGATCTAAAGAAGGAAATTGAAGAATATAAGATTGACATAGAAAGAAGAACCATTGCGAAAGATCGTCTGGAATTTGAAGTTAAAGAATTGGAGCAAAAGTCATATCAATATATGGTAAATCAAGAATATACATGTCCTTGTTGTGAAGAGAGGCTTATCATAGTGGATGACGAATTGGCGGCCGTGCCGAAGAGGCTTAAATCATCTGATACTTCTGAGTACAAAGAATTAGTCAAGGTGATTGGCACCAAGGGCGAGCACCTTGCCAAAACCAACCACGCCCTCGGCACAGCAAAGGCCAAATTGGAGGCGGCCCAGGCAATGCTAAAAAGGGCGCCGAAGTCCGACATCAACCCAGAGCACATCAGGGCGTTCAAGGCGGAGCTGGCGAATAGGCGTGAGATCCTAGAGGGTTACACCAAGACGCATAAGGCGGAAGAGCTGTTCAAGAGCTGGAAAACATGGAGTGCGGTGGCCAAATACTTAGGCCCGGCCGGCGCTCGCCTCGATGCCACCAAGGAGGCCCTTAAGGAACTGCAGCCGGCGATTGACGATATTTCCAGGGCCTTGTTCGACGGATCTAGGATTATTCTTCACCCCGATGAGAAGGGGGTTCACCTAACGTTTGAGGACGAAGACGGCGTCGTGTGGCCCTATAACAGCTTGGTATGGAGCGGAGACCCAAACAGCGCCGCTCTGCGTATCCAGATCGTTTTTCAGGTGGTGGAGTACGAGCGCCTGGCCAAGGAGGGCGCCGTGATGCCTATCCTGGTGGACCGCTTCGATCTGCTGCTTAAGGCGGAACGCAACGAGATGCTGAGGATGTTCTTGGATCGGGGCGTCCAGGCCGTGGTGTTCCAGGCGCAGCAGGTTAAGCCGGAGAAGGACTTGCTGAAAAAGGCAGGGTTCGGGGCCAGCTATTTCATCAATGACGGCAGGCTGGAGGCGGTGTGATGGACATTGAACTCATTGCCCTGGTCGTAGCGTGCTTTTCTCTGGTCTGGGCGGTTCTGGCTACGCTCCGCCTGTCCCAGGACAGAGATCGCATGGGCGTTACGATCTACAACATGAGACAGTCAATCGATGCGCTGGAGCGCGAGGTTCACCAACGGAGGTCTGAACGTTATGACCGTAGACCCAGAAGAGAAAGCGACCATCGCGTTTAGCGCCGTGGCGGCCGGGCTTGAGCTGGCCAGGCAGCTTGGAGGAAACGAGCATTTCAAAAACGTGGTTTGTTCGTGCGTGGCCGCTCACCTGATGGAGCAGAACATGACATCGAGGGAGGAGGTCCAGGCGCGCGTTCTGGACTTTGCCTCGAAAACACTCGACATTTGCGATGAGATAGCAGGAGGGCCGAGTGGTGGGTAAAATCGAGGAGATCATTGAGTTGCGCAGGCAACATCGAGATCCTGACGGGTTTAACGTAAGGAGTATCGATACTCTATGCGACGAGGTTGAGCGCCTAAGACACATCGAGGATGCGGCCAATCGTTGGGCTGACGCAAAGCCAGGAGACGCACGCGCTTTACGTGCCCTTGTTGATGCTCTTGAGGGCAACCCCAGGCCAGGGAGCGAGTGATGTCGCCACCAGGAGGCAACCCCCTAGCCAATAGGGTCACGAAGGAGCAGTGGGATCTGTTCTTTGAAAGGTTGGAGTCAGGCACTGAGGTCAAGGCCGCTGCCCAGCTGATCGGTTACCACCTCACCTGGATCTACAGGATCAAGAACGCGGACCCGGCCATTGCGGAGCGCTGGTCCAGGTCCCTGACGATCAGTAGGTCGAGGCGGGCCGACAAGCTCGAAGAGATCGCCATGAAGCGCGCCAAGAAGGGCGAGGCGGCAATCCTGATATTCCTTCTCAAGCGCCTAAGGCCGGAGATCTACGGCGACCACCACGATCAGCGCAAGGACAAGGACAAGACGCTGCGCATTGAGGACGTCGACGGCTACGACAAGCTGTGCAACGGCCTACTCGAGTGCCTGCAGCCATACCCTGAGGCCATGCGCGCGGTGATCGCCATGCTCGAGGAGATCAAGGCTGATGGCGCTTCCGAGGGCGAGGTTGCTGGATTGCTCAATTGATCGACCTCATCGGCGACCTGTCCTCAAAACTTAAGATCGCCGTCGACCCGGTGGTGTTTCAACAGGTAATGCTGGCCCAGGAGATACCAGTCCTGGACGCCTGGCAGGAGATCGCTTGTAGGTCCACCTCTCCGGGCCTGTTGCTCCTGTGCGGGCGTCAGACGGGCAAGAGCACCTTTGCTGCCGTGCTGTCGATCTGGAAAGTGATGATGCAGCCCAACGCACTGGTGTTGCTCATCTCGCCGACATTGCGCCAAAGCTCAGAGTTGTTCCGCAAGACCATGGTGCTGTTCGACCTGATGAAGGCGGACCCATCTCCCATCAAGCGAACTCAAACCGAATTGTGGCTGCCCAATGGATCGAAGATCTTTTCTCTGCCTGGTGCCAACCCCGATGCTATCCGCGGATATTCCAATATCGATCTGGTCATCGAGGATGAGGCTGCGTTTGTTAATGACCGAACGTTCACAGCGTATCGACCCATGCTGGCGACGAATGCGCGAGGGCGCCACATCCTGCTTACTACGCCATATGGAAGGCGAGGCCACTTCTACGACCTGTGGATCTCCGACGATCCAGAGTTCGAGAAAATAGCCATCAAGTCCAAGGAGTGCTTAAGGATAGCGCCGTCGTTCCTGGATACGGAGCAGCGCGTGCTGTCCTCCAGGGCATACCGGCAGGAGTACGAGTGCGAGTTTCTTGAGGCGGCCAACGCGGTGTTCCCGGCCGACCTGATCGAGCGCCTCACCGACAAGGAGGAGCGCCGCACGCGCATGCCTGACGTCATCGAGGGAACGATCCCGTCCGATATTCAGGAGGGCATCGACCGCATTACGACCAGGACCGAAAAATACGCAGAAGTTTAGCTTGCGCCTAGCTCTATCTGCCATTACAAATAATTGAACATAACAAATCAGCGAGTGAATATGTTCGTCCCTGACATCCAATACCAGTTCGCCGTCCACATCCCCCTGCTCCAAGGGGAGATGCCTTGCGTCTCTGTCCTTCGAAAGAAGGGCGCGGATATCAGGGTGGTTTCGGTCAAGGAAATCCCAGGCCGTGAGATTGAGGGCGACGTCCTGCTGGAGCTTGGCTTCATGGCAGAGCGTCTCGCCGGAATGGACAATGAGGACAGCGTCCACGCTCATCTGGTGTTCTCAGGCAGGGCGATGGGCCACGTCGAAATCGACACCCTGATGTTGGATGGGTGGCGCGAGGATGCCTATAGCTACATCACCGTGCCGGCCGGCGCCGACATCCCCAAGCTCAAGGTCGAAGACGAGAGCCTGCCGTTTAATCACTTCGTGGTGCCCAGGATATCGCTCATCAACGTGATCAACTTCATTTACGCCAACGTGGGCACCGTGGCGCTCGCCCTCTCCTCGGAGCAGTCCGCCAAGCTTGGGTCTCAGCTTTCGCTATTCGCGGAGCGCGCAGCCAAGCTGCCGGCGAACGATCCTGAGGCCATTATGGAATACGAGGGCGAGGGGCGCGTCATGAGCCTGGCAACCAACGTCTGGAGCCACCTGCATGCTAACCGTGTGCGGGCGAACTGGAAGGAAGATCGATGAAGGATGAAGACCTGGCACTGATACCGCTATATGCAGCTGGGGCCGCGTTGTGGGTCTTGGCGCTGTGGTTTTTCCTTAAGGGGTGGTTGCTATGATCGAGCTAGAGCTGTGGCAAGCTGCTGGGCTCCTTGCGATTGCCTGGGCTATCGGTCTCTGCATGGGCCATTCATGGGGCAAGGCGGATAGGGAGATCACCGATGAACTGAGGAGAAAAGTTGAAGACAACCCGCCGTTCACGCGTCGATAAACCGGCGTCTCATCGCATTTCAAGAAGGTGGATACGGGGCGCGAGGAAGTGGTGGGCGATCAATGGCGCGTCGACACCGTGGCGCCGACCTAGAAAATCAAAGAGATACAGAAAAGGAATGAGATCATGAAGTGCCTAGGAATCGACGTCGGCAAGAAGCAGGACCCGTCCGCGATGACGATGATTGAAGGGAACGGTGTGAAGCACTCGGTTGTTGCTGCGCAGGCCCTCCCTCTCAACATGCCATACGATGAACTGGTGACGATGTTCCAGGTGTCTGGCAAGTGCGCCGATATGGTTCTGATCGATTGCGGCGGGCCTGGATGGCCGGTGATCGACATGCTGCGCAGCAATGGGATGACGAACGTTTGGGCCGTTGCCATCACTTCAGGGAAGCGCATTATTGCATCTGAGGAGCATAAGTCCATCAATGTACCCAAAACATCTCTGATCTCAAACTTGCTGGTTCATTGGGAGAAGAATCAGTTGGCATTGGAAATGAGGTCCATAAGCCCTGCCGATAGGGCCGCGCTTGTCTACGAGATGAATAACTTCGTGTCGACGTTGACGGACGCTGGAAGCTTGAAAATGGAGGCCAAGAGGGGTCATGACGATATCGTGCTGTCCGCGGCGCTGGCCATGCTTGGGTTTAGGATTAGGGAGTTCTTAGCGTGATAGATGCCATACTGCTCGGAGTTCTTGCTCTTTGCGGAGTAGCTATCGTTTCTTCTATTGCTGTGATTTCTATATCCTTAGCTTATTGGGCTGTAATCACGGTACTTGATGAAATTAAAGGGGACGACGGCAAGTGAAGGCCCGCTGGCACCACAACCCCTTCCTCAAACCCCTCCCTGCCCAGGGCCTGTTCTTCCACCGTCGTTCCGTCGAGCCCTACGATACGGTCCCCAAGGGCTGTTTTTGCTATGGGGCAAGCTATTACCCGGTGGACGACGACAAGCCTGGGCAGCCGTCCTGCCACCTTGTGGTCGAGCTGGACATGCAGAGGAACCTCTACGTCACGGAATGCTACGAGAACGGCCGGGTCGGCCTATCGGAGGTCATCGAGCGGATGTTCAGCATCCACGATGCCTACGAGCGCACGACCGTCGAAAACACTGCATTTCCAATTAAAGCAAACGTCTATGGAGTCAGGACATGGTTCGTAGCGCAGCAGCAATTCCCGTCGATGGAGGGAGCGATTTTCGATCACATATCTGGATACAAGCGCAAATCTCGCCCGGTTCCAAAGGGGGTAAACATCACGCCTACGCCACGGCCGATGGACTATCAGGCAGCAGCTCGGCTAATCTCATCGGAGATATCGGCGAGGCGCTTGAGGTTGCCGGAAAACGACCCGTGGTCCAGCGACTTCCTATCGGAGTTATGCCAGTGGCCAACGGTGAGGACAGACGCCCGCGTAAGAGCGCTGTGCATAGCGGTCGCGAGTCTTCCCGACATGTCAGCCCCAGCAAGGGCGGAGGTAGGTGGAAAAAGGTCCGGGTCGCACTGGACAGCGTGAGCTGGATATCATTCACCCTTGGTGCCTGCACCATGTTCGTTTTTGTGATGATTTCGGATAATGCCGTAGAGGACCAAAGGTCTTTCAATGCGACCTTGGTCAAAACCCTTCGCGAGAGCAACGCACAGAAGGTCCAAGCACAGAACATGGTGCTGTTGCTCCAGGAGCGCTTGGCGGAGGAAATGAATAAATGACCCATGTCATGGACCGAAAGCAGACCATCGAGCACATCAAGGGAATGACAGACCCTGTGGTTGTGGTGGACACATCGAGCGGCAGCGCAATTGCCAAGTTCCTTGTGGTCGATATAGACGATCCTATGTGGGCCCTGGATCAGTCCCCCGAGATAACAAGATTCGAGTTCAACGATATGCGATCCAGCGGCATTCTGGACGGCAACCTAGAAAACAGGGTAAAGGTTGATAACATATTCGCGTATCGGTTCAGAACAGGAGATCATGATGGCAGCGAGCAAAAGGTTTAAGGTCTTTGCTTACGTCCCCTCCGAGGGGTGGCTCGAGCACGGCAAGTCTTACGCCAAGATGACCGAGGCTCGAGACGATGCCTTCGAGACCTTCAAGGGCCATCCTGAGATCGCCTCCTTCCGTGTGGTCGATGCCAAGGGCGAGGTCCAGCCCAAAGAATATCCGATGGGGAGTGGAACATGAGCACTGGAAGCCTGGAGGCTGGAGACGCTGCTGCCGCTAGCGTCCAGAAAACACTAAATCGCGTTACTCTGGACGGCATGAAGGATAAGGTTTCGGACACCTTGTTTTACAATCCCACCATTTGCCCTCACATGACAATCGCCATCGTCAAATTGATGAATGGGTTTGTTTTGGTCGGCAAATCAGCTCCAGCCGACCCTAAGAACTTCGATGTGGATCTTGGCGCCAAGTTTGCCATGGAGGACGCTTTGCGCCAAATGTGGCCGCTTGAGGGCTACTTGCTTTGTGAGCAACTTTCCGAGGATTAAGCGCCATGGCGACTCCCAACGCTCATTTCCAATCCATCCTCTCAGGTCCGCAGCCGCGCCTCCCTAATCGCGAGGCACGCAAGTCGCTCCAGATCCCACAGAAGGGGTCGCAAACCCCGGTGGAGACCCCGGCAGACGACCGCTACGACCAGCTCAAGGCCTGGGTTGAAGAGGGGCGGGATCGGTCGCAAAAATGGAGGGAAGAAGCTGAGGGAGACTATGATCTGGTGGCAGGATGGCAGTGGGACAGTCAGGACATGCAAGTCCTCGCCGACGACAACAGACCAACAGTTACTTTTAACCGAACCGGACGTAATATTGACCTCATCTCAGGGATGGAACAGCAAGGACGAGAGGATCTCGCTTTTCTTCCCAGAGAGGAGGGTGATGTTGGAGTCTCCGAGGTCCTGACCGCTACGGTCAACTACGTAGTCGACGAGACCGACGCCAACGAAGAGAAATCCGACTCCTTCCGTGACCTCGTTACGTGCGGCATGGGCTGGACCAACACCGTCATGAACTATCGGGATTGGGACGACGGCCTCCCTGAGGAGAGCCGCATCAATCCCCTCGAGATGTACTGGGACACCCATGCTCAAAAGAGGAACCTCAAGGACAGCCGCTGGCGTGCTCGTGCGCGGACAGGTCCGACGCTCGAATGGTCTAAGATGTTCGCTGGCGTTGATCCCGCTATGCTCAACGCGTCTTGGCTTGGGATCTCCGATGATCCCTCTCAGCCTTCTGAACCTGATAGGCAGTCATATAACTATGAGGACTCCCCGACGATTGGCCGTCCGCCGCTACTTGAGAGATCAACGATTGTCGAGGTCCAGTGGTGGGAGGTCGCAAAGAAGCGCCTCGTAGAGGACATGTTCACCGGCCAGCGGGTCGAGATGGACGAAAAGCGCTTCAACGTGATCAACAAGGGCTTCCCCGGACGTTACAATTCAGCCCCTCTGGAGAGGAAGGAATTCTATCGCGGTTTCCTTGGCGGGCGCATGCTGTCCATGCAGAAACTCGAGGGCATGAAGGACTTCACGTTCCAGTGCATGACGGGCAAGCGCGACCGCCGCACCGGGTGGATCGGTATGGTCCGGGCGATGCGCGATCCGCAGCGCTGGGCCAACAAATGGCTGTCCCAGTCCATGCACATCCTCAATACCGGCGCCAAGAACACGGTTATGTTCGAAGAGGGCGCCGTGGTCGACGGCCGCAAGGCGCAGGAGAACTGGACCAAGCCGGGCGCATGGGTGGAGCTGGCCCGCGGGGCTATCGCCAACAACCGTGTGAAGGTCCAACCCCCCACCAGCTTGCCGCCGGATCTCAACAACATGATGCAGTTCGCCCTCCAGTCCATTCAGGACTGCGTCGGTGTGAACCAAGAGCAGCTAGGCATGACGGGGGGCACGGATGCGAACCGCGCCGCTCTCCTGGAGTCCGAGCGCCGCAAGGCGGGTCTGACTCTCATGTCGCTATTCTTCGATGCCAAGCGCCTGTTTGTGAAACGCCAAGGGCGCGTGATGCTGACCTACATCATGAAATATATGAACGACGGCCGGCTCATCCGCATCGTCAACGAGGGCACCAAGAAATACGCTCGCCTGCTGCTCCAGGGAAAGGAGAAGGACCTGGATTACGACATCATCGTAGACCAGAGCCCAGACGCTCCTAACCAGAAAGAAAAGACATGGTCCACCATCGTTGGAATGTTGCCCATCGTTGGCTCAATGATGACCCCGGGTATCTGGAAAAAGACTTTGCGCTACTCACCATTGCCGGTCTCGCTTGTCGACGGTCTGGAGAAGGAAATCGACAAGGCGGAGCAGCAACAGCAGGACAAGCCTGACCCGGAGGAGCAGAAGATCCCCGCGGAGATTGCCAAGCTCGAGGCCGAGGCTCAGAGGGCTCAGGCTCAGGTTGAGGAGATCAAGGCGAAGATCCAGGAGATGATGACCAGGGCTCAGCTCAACATGGCCAAGACCAAGGAGACCGGCCAGCGAGTCGAGATGGATGCGCTCGAGGGCGTTCGGGAGACCGTTGCCATGGACGATGCGCGCGAGGCCGGGAAGCTGACGGTGCATGAAAATGCCTAAAATAACGATTGAGCTAGAGAGCGGCTTGAAGCTCAGCCTGTATGATTACGATTTCAAGGTGCTTTTCGAATGGCCGGACATGAGAACAGCCGTTAATCTGGAAGAACTTCAGGGTGCTATTGAGGTTTTGCGCATAGCAAGGGACACGCTAAAGAGCGCCAGCAGTTCATGAGAATTCGTGATGAGCAATGAACCGAACAGGAAGACCTTGATCAACAAGGAGCGTCGATATTACGACAGCAACGGTAAGTACCTTGGAACAAACATGGTGCGCCAGTGCTTCGTGACCGACAAAAAGCGTGAGTTGGTCATGGAAGTCGCATCCGAAATCGACACAATTCCAAAGGTTTATCAATTCGTGATATCGGTTGAATTCCTGAAGGACATCTTGGCGGACCTCGATGAAACGCCGTGATTTCCTAGTTCAGACCTCAACGGCGGCGATGGCAACGGCGATTGCACCATTGATGAGTAGGCTTGATCCGGGCGAGCTTCCTTTTCTCAGCCTGGATAGTTTAGAGCATCTCATGAGACGTGGTCGAAGCCCCCTCATCAGGCCTGTAACGATAAACGGCTTGCCGTACTACGTTTGCTTTTACAGCGGCTCTTGACTTATGAACCGGCGTAGCTTCCTAAGCTTCCTGGGCAAGGCCTCAGCCGCGGCGGCTAGCGTTGCGGCGATGCCTGGGCAGGTATTCGGGGATGCGCCCATTCCTCTTCCCAGGACCTTTGCGTGCAATGATTACCTTGCGCAGAGGCTTTGGCAAAAGCGCATGGCCATAGATGCAATCCAAGGAACTTACCTTGAAAGGTTTGTGGGGAAGTCCGGTAGGATCGATGAGGCGTTGATAGAAATCAGCACGAAGAATCCGCCTCACTTGCCATAACTTTCCTGAGGGTGAACAATAAGCGCCCAATGTTCACTCACAGGAAAATGACATGGCAGCGAGCAAAGACCACCTCAACCAAATTCTTGGCGGTAGCGGGCTGGACGATACGCCGTCCGGTCCTGGGGAGATGCAGAAGGCCCTTGCCAATCCAGAGCAGGAGCAGCAGCCGGCGCCTCATAATCCCGGCCTGAACGATCAGGCCCCTCGACCTGACCAGCAACCGGATTATCAGCCGGCCCCCGCTCCTGAGCAGCCCCCAGTCCAGGCGCCGCCGCCGACTCCAGATCAGGAAGCCGTTCCCCCGGGAAGGTTGAGGGAGGAGGCAGAGAAGCGCAGGGCGGCGGAAGAGCGCGCTAATCGCATCACCGACCGTTTCGAGATGCTGAACACGCAGATTGCCGAGCGTCAGCGCCTTGAAGAGGAGCGCCTCAGGGCTCAGCGGGAACCCACAATAGAGGATGATCTCCAGGGCTATGTGCAAAGCAAGGCCGAGCGCCTTGAAGAGGCTCTCAAGAGGCAGGACAAGGAGTTCAAGGAGTTCAAGGAGGAGACCAAGCGCGAGCGTGAGGAGGCCTCTGTAATATCTGAGATCAGGCAGCGTGCTAACTCGGATTCCCAGGCCTTTGGACAGAGGAACCCTGACTTTGCTCAAGCCTATCATTGGCTGCGCAACCAGCAGGTTGCAGAGATCCAGGCCTTGACCGGGGTCAGCGCAGAAGAGGCCGTTGCCCACATCGACAGCCAGGAGCTGCAATATACCGCTCACCGCATCCAGAAAGGGCTCAATGCTGCCGAGGGCTTTTATGCTCAGGCAAGGGCGAGGGGGTGGCAGACGCCGCAGCAGCAAGCCCAACCCCAGCAAGCCCAGCCCCAACCTCAGCCCCAGCCTACACCTCAAGCGCTGCCGCAGCCCCAGGCCAACCCCAGCGTCTACAATCAGCCGCTGCAACAGGTCGACCACGGCAGGCAGCAGAACATGAGCCTCGATCAGGTTCCAGGAGGCGGGTCGGCCGTGCCTATGGACCTCGACAGGTTTGCGGATATGCCTGAGGCCGATTTCATTCAATACGCCGATCAGGTTGCGGCGATGATGGCTAGGACGATGCGATGAACGACGAAGCGCGCTTTCGAACGGCTCACCACCAGCTGGATATTGGTCCGAAGGACTCGAAGGCTAAGTTCACCAAGGACCAGCTGGCGGCTGCCGGGCTAGGGTCGGGGCCGGCGCCCCAGCAACAGCATGAGCTGGTTGTCGAGCAAGGGACTGGCGAGCCTCTGCTGGGCCTTGATGGCCTAGAGTCAGACCCACGGCAGTACCCCGAAGCTCCTGCTGGTTATGACCAGTACATGGGGCAATATAGACCTACAAGCGAACCGCAGCCGCCATCGCCCGTGCCGCCCCAGCCTGCCGGCCCTGTGGCCGACCCTCAAATGCAGATGATGCAGCAGCTCATGCAGCAGAACGCCATGTTGCAGCAGCAGCTCATGCAGCTGACTCAGGAACTGACCAGGCGCCCGGCTCAGCCCCAGGTCGACCACGACCAGGAAAGGGCCCGCAGGGAAGCCAGGATGAGGGATGGGAACCTCAGCCGGGAGCAGTCGGAAAAGGTCTTGTATGGCGGGCATGGTCTGATAGGGTAATGCGGCACCGTGCGTCATAGGGGTAACCGGAGCGACATCTGCTTTCGCAGTAGCCGAGGCATCCCTTGGGTGGCATTCTCCCATTGGCCGAGTCAGGTTTAAGGCGGCCTAGGCACCGGGTACTGTCCGTAAGCCGTTTGTGTCGCGTCTGTAATGTTCCATGGAACTAGACGTGCTTGTGATGGGCAGTCAAGGGTTCGAATCCCTTATGGAAGTTGCCACCCAGATCCCCTTACTTGCAAAACTCCTACATCTGACTATCCTAAGAGATCGCTGGTAGCGGGCGAAACCGCTGCACCACGTCAGTTCGGAACGAGATCCGAACCACGTCAGCCCGGACGAGATCGAGGCAAAGTTGAGCGCGACCGAGATAGGTCGTGATGTTTCATGCTTTGCACGGACAGATCTCATGGCTGTACGCACGTACGGGGTCAACGACCCTCTCACGAACAAACTCTATTCGAAGCGATTGGCGGTTCAGTCCATTCAGGAGACTTACGTCCAGCGCTTCATGGGCACCAATCCCTATTCCCTTTGCCAGGTTCGTAACGAGACGCAACGCGGTGCCGGCGACCGTATCACCATTGGCCTGAGGCTCTCCCTCAACGGTGCCGGTGTGATCGGCGGGAACACCCTCGAGGGCAACGAGGAAAGTTTCCAGACCCAAGACGACTCGATCATCATCGACAAGTTGCGGCATGCCACACGGGTCAAAGGTCAGGGCTCTATCTCACAGCAGCGCGTTCCGTTCGACCTTCGCGAAGAAGGCCTGGACGATCTCGCTCAGTGGTGGGCCGACCGCAAGGACACGTGGTTTGCCAATCAGCTTTGCGGCAACACCGCGGGCGACGGCACGGGCGGCGATGAGAGCTTCGGCACGGACATCCGCTATACCGGTTTGCAGGCCACGGTTGCGCCGGACAGCGATCACGTCCTTTCGTTCGCATCCGTTGCCGACGATACAGCTCTCGATGCCCTGACATCGGCCTCTACGTTGATGCGCCTCCGGCATATCGACGTCGCTGTCGAGAACGCCAAGCGCCTCAACCCGCTCATCCGTCCGATCAAGATCGGCGGTAAGAACTACTACGTGATGTTCATTCACACCATCGCGGCCACGGATTTGCGCCTCGATGCGGAAACGGCCGGTAACTGGTTCGATATCCAGTCCAAGGCTCTCCAGGGCGGCGACATCGCCGGCAACCCGATATTCGATGGGTCGCTCGGTGTCTACAACAACACCATCCTCCATGAGTGGGAGCGGGTCACCCCGGGTGCGGTTGGCACCACGCAGGCCGCTGGCGTTCGCCGCAACGTGTTCTGCGGTGCGCAGGCTTGCTGGTCGGCATTCGGTCAGGGCTACGGCGCCGGCCGGTTCAACTGGGTTGAGAAGCTTTTCGACTACGATGAGGAGCTAGGCGTATCCGCAGGCTGCATCGGCGGTCTCAAGGCCTCGCGCTTCAACTCTCAGGACTTCGGCAAGATCGTTGTCCCGACGCGCGCGGACGCAAACACCGACCTCGGCTCTGCTGCTTAGGTCCTGGTCAAGAAACGGTGAGGCCGGTGCTCGCCCGGTCTCACCTGCCTCATTAGGAGACAGCCGTCATGGCTAACGTTGCATTACCCTCGAACAAGGTGGCTCGCCGAAACATCAACGGCAGCTATATCGACGGCCGGACCTGGACAGCCCCCGCGGCCCTGTCGGCAGGCGATACCCTTGAGGTTGCCACAATCCCCGCAGGCGGGCGGCCTGTTGCTATCCATGTCCAGTCGGACACTGCCATTGCCGGCACCATCGATATCGGCGACGGTACGACCGCAGACCTGTATCTGGACGGCGACAATAGCCTGGCCACGGCCAACCTTGTCGCTCAGGCTAACGAGTCCTTGGGCGAAGAGGTCTCGGCGGACACCACTGTCGTTATCACCTTTCTGACCGCGGCGCCGGCTCAGGGCGATGTCATTACGGCATGGGTCGAGATGAGCCTGGACAAGCTCGCCGCCGACTCCGGTGTGGCTGTCTAGCTTTGAACCGTGCCACTCGCCTTAAGGTCCTTCACTCGATGGCTGCAAGACAGGCTAGCCAGAGATCGAGGGACCTCAAGGCTAGGGCTGCGCAGAAGGTTGCGAGCCCTTCAACGCCGGATCGATCTCCTCAAGATGAAGGTGAGGTTCGTTCGGACAGAGTACGCCGCGGATGGGAAACCAGGAGAAAAAACCTTGAGCGCAAAAGACAGGCTGAACAGATGGATGGAGCAGGCCAGGGACGGCAAGTCGCGGCATAGGGGCGAAGGCTTTGCCGAGATGCTAGAGGCATGCGCCGCTGAGGGCCTGGCCTTGCTTGAGGAGAGGGAAGAGGCCCTGGATCTCCTGGAAGTCGCTATGAAGGAAGACGGCGGCGAAAACGGCGACGAAGACGAATAAATGGCGACCTTTGGCGACCTCATCGACACCATAGAGAGGGATCTCGGCTCTGATGAAAACAGCCTCCTCGAGAACGAGGTCAAGGACGCCATCAACTTCGCCATTCAGGATTACGAGAATGAGCGGTTCCAGTTCAATGAGGGCGAAAGCACCTTCAACACCGTAGCGCTCCAGGCTGAGTACGATCTCACTTCGGACGCGCCGAATGCCCTGACCTTCGACAATGTCCAGTACCTCTTTGCCGGCCACCTCTATCGCCTCGAGCAGCAGCCGTACGAATGGTATGTCGAGGCCCTGGTAAACCAAACGGCGCAGACCGGACCGTCCAACTACTTTTCCATCTTTCAGCAGAGGATGTACCTCTACCCCCAGCCGGACGTCGCTACCACAGTGACCATATCGGGGGTTGTCCGCCTCACGCCCTCGCCTCTGGTTGATAACGCCGATGAAAACGCGTGGACGAACGAGGCTCGCCAAATGATCCGGTCTAAGGCCAAAGCGGATCTGTTTGGAAACCGGATCTACAACATGAAGCTGGCTGCCACTATGCTCCAGGCGGCCGACTCTTACTTGATCCAGCTGCGAGGGGATCGGGACCGGTTCACCATGTCGGACGTATCGAAGCCTCGCTCTACTTTTTAGAGGGGCGATATGCCGAAAGAAATCCTTGTCGATACTGAGCCCCAAACTAGGTATCAGCCCTTAGGCGACTGGACGCCTGACATTCCCGCTCCGGTCAACGAGGGAATGCTGGCAAGTCTAAATCTTATCCCGAACTCCAATGGTACCTATGGGCCTGAGAAGGCGCTTGAGGATGTCGGCGGATCGCCCTCCACCACGCCATTCGGTGCCGCTCTCAAAGCCCATGGGTCTCTCCACAGTAGACCGTCGAGCTTTGGCAATGAGCCGGAATACTATGTCGGCACGCTGGCTGTTGCAGACGGTGCCGCGCGCATTGTGGCTCGAGGAGAGCAGGGCGACTGGGTCGACCTTTCCAAGGCGGCCGGATACAACTCTGCCCCCAATGCTCCCTGGCGGTTTGCCAACTTCGGCTTGAAGGTTCTGGGGGTCAACAGGCGCACAGGCCTGCAGGTTTCGGACGGCGGTCTCCAGCAATTTAGGGACGTAAACGCTGACATACGCGGCTCAGACGTGGCCACGGTGGCCGGCTTTGCCGCCATGTGCGACATCAACGATGCGACCCACGGAGAAGGTTCCCAGCCTTTCCGCGTGTGGTGGTCTGCCATCGGCAATGCAGAGAACTTCCCCGATCCCATTTCCGATGAGGCCATAACCGTCCAAAGCGGGTTCTTCGATCTGTTCGATGGGGGAGAGCTTCAAAGGATCGTCCCGGGGATAGGCGGAGCAGACGCGATTGTGGTCGGCGAGCGCAAGATGTGGCGCATGACGTTTGTCGGCCCGCCCCAGACCTTTCAATTCGATGAGATCGAAAGCGATGGCGGGACATCGTCGCCCGGCACTATCGCGAAGATAAACGAGAGCTTTTTCTACCTGGGGCACAACAACCTGTTCATTTTCGACGGCAATAACAGCACCCCCTTGGGGCAAGGCGCTATATTGGACTTTTTTGAGGACGACATATCGCTTACGACCGCGTTCGGAAACCAGCACCAGCTTGAAGCGGCTATCGACACGGAGAAGAACTGCTACGTGCTGAGCTATCGGAATAGAGACGCGGTCGGCGACAACAACAACCGCACTCTCCGATATAACTGGGTAACGCAGAAGTTCGGAAACAGCGCCATATCTTGCGACACGCTGGGCTATGTGGACAGCTTCATATCGAGAACGGATAGCCCCAGGATCGCTTACCTGGACAGCACCAACCAGATCAGGAGGCCCACCGGCGACACCCTGGAGGTGACGATAGAGGGGGCTGTCCTCACCAACGATCAGGGCGACTATATCCAGGTTCAGGGGCTGCTCGCCTATAGCGACTCTGCCGACATCCTCTGTCGTATCGCCACCAGGGATAATTTGTTCAAAAATGGGACGATCAAGTTGAGTGCGGAGCGCGGTTTGGAGCGCGACGGGTTCTTCCGGTGGTTCGATGAGCAGCCTACAGGGCGCTTCTACCAGTGCAGGTTTCGCATCCCTGCCGGGTCGGATTGGACAAACATCACAGGCATGCTCTACGATTTTGCTCATCATTCAGCAGGACCTAGGAGGGTATCGTGAGCCTTGCAGACGACGTACCGGTCGCCTTGACCAAGAAGAGCCTGGAGAGGTGGAGGGCCGAGGCCAGCGCAGGTATCGAGCCCAACGAGGGATGGGCGAGCGTCATCGTTACGTTGATAGACTATCTGCGTTGCGAGGCTGAGCGCCATGATCTTCAGATGAGGAGCATGGAAAACGATTATCTTCACGACGAATGTCGCCACTAGATGCCATCTTCCTTTCCCGTAACGTTCCCAAGGCCTGATCCGTTCAAGGCCAACACTGAGGACGGCCAGGCGCAGCACCTGAGGGAGCTGGCTTCGGCGGTGAATGGGATCATGGAGGGTAAGGTCAACTGCGCTATCGACATCACCCTTGAATTATCGCCGGCTACGTCCACAGTGATCGCCGACCCAAGGTCCAGAGCTACCAGCCGGGTACTGCTGCACCCTACCAACAACCACGCAGCGAACGACATGGCGGCGGGCCTGATTGAGATATTCCCTGACGACGTCACCTCCGGGTCTTTCACGATCACCCATCTGCCGTTTGCCTTAGTCAGATCATTCCGTGCGGTGTTTTTCTCATGAACTTCGAAAACGTTCTCCCCAAACTCAGGGAACATAGAGTTGGATTTAGACGTCGCGGATGGAGCACAAGTCACATCCGCATTGAGCGAGGCGATAGTTATGATCCTTTCTTGATGCCAACTGAACCGTATCTTGTCCTAATAAAAGAACCTCCGCGCGGTCCTTGTGTGGTGAACACGTGGGTCCCATCCATCTCAGACCTGTTTGCTGAGGATTGGGAGAAGATCTAGGTGGCGTTCGAGCGCGATAATCTAAGGCCGGTCGGCAGAAACAGCGTCTCAGGCAACGTGCTGTGGCTCTACGTGTCCAACGTCGACCCCATCGCCGACATAACGGCTCCAGGGTACGTAACGGGCACCACTGGCGTTGCGGTGCTCGACATGATCCTGGCCATAGGCGTGGACGGTACGGCGGAGATCGGGGTTGAGAGCATCGGCGGAGCCGGCGAGGTCACGCCATTCGTAAACCTTGGCGGTGTGTCTGCTGAGAACGTCACGGTGGATCAAACCAACTTGGCAGATATCGGCGGAGGAACTTTAGACCCGAATGTCCAGGCCAACCTGGAGCGCATACACAATAGGCTCAATCTCAAGTTCCAAAGGTTGGAAAATCTTGGGACTGGATCTGGGCTCTTCGTTGGAAGCCAGACAGACGTCGAGTCCGAAAAGGTCGGCCTGCTTCGGAGCATAGCGGCTGGGGATGGGATCGCGGTCGATGTGATCAACGATGCGGTGGTGATATCTCTTTCTGATACAGGCGGAGGCACAGGCGGAGGCGGGTCGGGCGGAACCAACGGAAGCCTCATTCCTCCAGCGCCTGCCGATCTTTCTTTCGATACCGGAAACGCTCTCCGATATGTGACGAAGAACACCGGTCTCGATCCAATAGGCGGAGAGGTTGCCAGCACCAAGCACGCCACCATCCAGGCAGGCGTGAACGCAGCGAACCCCGGCGATATCGTACTTGTGCGCAGCGACGTCTACGCGGAGACGGTGTCCTTGACGAACAAGGCCGGCAGCGTGGCCAACCCGATCTGGATTGTCGCTGAGGAGAGAGGCCAGGCCTTCATATCAGGATACAACCAGAGCGCCAGAAATGGGCAGTCCGGGTTCTGGACGGCAGATGGCGGCGGTGGCGGTGTTTTCTTTAGGACCAACGTCAGGCGCCCGTTCTTCGCCACGCATAACGGCGACTTCCTGATGTACTACAAAACCGAGGCCGATCTCAGGGCGTCTTCGGTGAGCGGCGTTACCAAGCCGTCCTATGGGATCGCTTTCGTTCCCAATGGAGGATCGACAGCGTCCAACGCGACCGGAACGCTGTTCATAAGGCTCCGTGGGAACGTGAACCCGAACGGGCAGCGCATCAACCTGCCGAGTAACTACGCTCAGGTTCTTTTCGATCTCAACAACTGCGACAACATCATCGTCGACGGGTTCACCTTCGAAGGATCGGGGAACACCGAAGCCATCAATTTCGATACCTCATGCGCCAACGGCCACGTGCGGAACTGCGTCTTTGAGATTTGCGGCTTCGGCGTCAGGCCCAACACCGGCTGCCTGATCAGCACGTGTGAGTACGTCTATACCGGTTTCGGCAAGTGGGCTCGAGAGATCGGCCAGCTCGACGGCGTCAATGCCAACGGCGTGTTCACGCTCCTGAAAGACTATTATGTCGGGACCGTCATTGGGTCCAATGCCGGCAACGCCCTCCTGGAGCGCGGCTTTGTGGCGGGCAGAGACCCGACCTTGACCGGAATCGTTATTGACAGGTGCCTTATCGGGCCGACCTTCGACGGCAACAGGATAGGCGAGTTCGACAGCAGTGAGGTCAAGTTCTGCGTCTACCTGGAGTGCCGCGACGACGGCGACCAAAACGAGAGCTTCCGGGCCAACAACAGGAGCCAGAACAACCAGATCCACGATAGCAGGTTCATCGATTGCTTTGTCGCCTACTCGCGCCAAGAGGCCTCCAACCTTGGCGACAGCTTCTTCTATCGAAACGTGGTCGAGAACCGGGAACCGCTACTTCGTCACAACACCCTGTTCATCTTGAAAACGATCAAGTCGACCACAGCCTCTATCGATCAGGTCTACCACAACACCTTCATCAACAAGGCCAATCCAGGCGCGACATCGCAATTCCTTTGGTATGATTTCAGCAATGGGTCCGGCAACACCATACGAAATCTCAAAAACAACATTGTGATCTTCGAAAACGGATTCACGAACGGCGGCGGTCCCAACCCCCAAAGCATCGGCGGCAATGCCTTCGTCGGTCCGGTCGCCAACGGCATCGTGCAAGGGAGCGGCGGTGTTTTTGCCGGCACGAACGAGTCCGCTATGGGCCTGAATGCCGACCTGTCCTTGCCGGCAGGCTCGCCCGCGGCCGGCATCGGTATTGCGATCAACTCCGGCTTCCCGGACACCGGATTGAACCAGGACGACGCGGGCGCGTTCCCGGTGGGGGTGGCCGTTGGAGAGAACTGGCCGCGGGAGCGCACGCGCACATTCGACCTCACCAAGCCTGTCAACTGGCCAAAATAGCTTTCATCGTATAAATTCACTGCGTGCACTAATGTTTCATGTGAAACAAGGAGGCTACGATGCCAACAGGAAAGAGCTACGGCGGCGGGTCCATGCAGGGCGAAAGCGGCAAGACCCCGGCCAAAGTCGGTAGCAATCAGGGCGCCTATGCCCATTCCGCCAACACGATGGGAGGTGCCAGCACCCCCAATAAGCAGGCCTGGCCCGGTTACGATGGAAAGCGCAACCAGCGTGGCGGCGGTTTCAGCTCGGACACCGGCAAGGACAGCGGCGGCGATTACTGACCATGGAAAGGGCAAGCGAGACGGAGTCGGTAATAGAGGGCGCGTCCACCGTCCCTGTTGCCGACTGCGGCCCCATGGAGGGATCCCTCTTTTGGGAGCTGATCAGGCCGGAAGCCATCGACCCGTTGTGGGAAAGGGTGAGGCCTTTTCTGTACAAGAGCATTGCATGGTCGCCTGAGGCCCAAAAGCTCGAGGGGGTGGACGACATCAGAAAGAAGTGCCTGGCGGGCATCTATCAGGCATGGGTTTGTATTGAAAACAACGATATCGCAGCGGTCCTGGTTACCCAGGTGACGGAGCACTCTCGATGCTCAGTTCTCGATATCCACTACGGCGCGGGCGAGGGCATGGAGAAGTGGATTCCTCCTCTTCTGGAGTCGATCATAGCCGACATCAGGGCGTCGGGCTGTCGCTTCATCCGCGTGATCGGCAGACATGGCTGGAAGGACGCTCTTAAGAAGATAGGGTTTGGCGAGGCAGCGTCGATTTATATGATGGAGTTGTGACGCATGGGCTCAGGTGGCGGAGGCGGTGGGGCGGAGCGGCCTGAAGAATTTCAGGACGCCTTTGCTGAGCTTGGCAACAGGTCCGAAGAGGTCATTGAGGACACAAGGACAAAGCAGTCTTTCGCCGAAAGAGGGGATTTGGGTCGCCTTGGCGGGCGGTTAGCCGGACCAAGCGGCCGTAGAACCTTTGCCAATTACGGCGTTGCTGGATTCAATCGCGACAATCTCAGAGCCCAGGCGCTTACCAGAGGGTTAAGAGGAAACGACCCCCTGGTGGATCAAGCCGGCAGAGCATTTGCTAACAACCAGGGGATAAATTCGCTCCAGCGCCTGAACATCGGGCAACAAAAGGGAAACTCCCTAGCGTCCCTCAGCAAGTTTTCCCCATCCGCTTTGCGCGGCCTGGACTTCCAAGGGCTGAACCGGGTTGGCGGGCTGGCGGGCATCCAGAGCTTGCAGGACGTATCGGCGGGCAAGAACCTGGCGGTCGATCAAAACCCGTTCCTCAAGGACGCGCTTGCCGCGGCCCAGCGCCAGACAACGGAGAACTTCACTCAAAATGTCCAACCAGCGCTGGCTTCCCAATTTGGAGGCGGGTTCGGGCTCACCGGATCGGCTTCGATTAACGCTCAGAGACGAGCTGCTACGGACCTCAACCGAGACCTTGGGGAGCAGGCAACCCAGGTGTACGCCGACCAATTCGCTCGCGAGAGACAAGCTCAGGACGCCGCCAGCCAGTTCCTTGGAGGACTGGATCTCAACAGAGCCCAAGGCCTAGCTGGCTTGAGACTTGATCGGGCTGGGCAGATCGATCAATCCCGCCTGTCGCGTGCGGGACAACTCGGCCAGCTAGGCCTTGGGTTCTCAGGCCAGCAGATCCAGAGAGGGCAGGCTTTGGGTCAACTGGGTCTGGAGCAGGCCAAGGGCCTGGGGGCGACTGGAGATCTGCGACGCAAGCAGAGGTTTGGTCAGATCAACGCTCTCAACCAAATCGGCAACCAGCGTCGTGATTTCGAAGAGAAGCTCTTCCAGGCTCAGGAGCGCAGGCACAACCAGCCCCTCGATGAGAGGATCGGCCGTCTTCAGAACATCGGAAGCATTCTCGGAACCAACCCGGTAGGTGCCGGTGGAGGAGCCGGCGCTGGCCCTAGTAAGGCTGCAGGGGCGCTAGGAGGGGCCGCTACGGGTGCAAGCTTAGGATTTACGGTGGGCGGTCCTTATGGTGCCGCTATCGGTGGCATTGGCGGTGGTGCGCTTGGATATTTTGCGACTTAGGGAGAGATCATGTCACTGATGATGCAACAACCGATGATGGGGGGCGGTATGCCCACGCAGCCTATGGCACCTCCTTCGCCCGGAGGTGGCATGTTTAGCGCCGACGCGATGCAAGGGCGAATGAACAATCCTCTCAATGCTGGTCTTATGGGCTTTGGGATGAACACGCTCCAGGCCAACGCTCAGGGCGCCGGCACCGGTGGATCTCTCCTGGCCGGCCTAGGCGGCGGCATGGGCGGATATATGGGCGCCAAGGACAAGGCGTCTGCCTTAACCAAGGAAACCAAACGCCGAAGGGCCTTAGAGGGAGTTCTAGGTCGTTTGGGCGACATCGGCATGGGCGCGGGCGATGGGCCTCCGCAGATCGGATCTATGGAGCTAGGCGGCCCGATGATGGGCGGCCAGTCCCAGATCCCGGGTCAAGCCATTCTTGACCAACAGCAAGGCTTGCTTGGCGGCGACGTCGGTGGGGCGTATCAGCCCTTTGGCTCGAGGCAGTTCTGATGCCCCCAATGTTCGGCAATCCCCACATGGCCATGCAGGCAGGAGCCCCCCCTTCCATGAACCCCGGCATGCCAGCATCGCCAGACCAAATGGCACCTCCTGGGCCTCCTATGGAGCCGCAGGGCCTGCCCCCCGATCAGGCTGTGGCGCCTGCGCCTGAGATCCAGGCAATGGCAAACCAGCTCTATCAACAACAGCAGCATATCCTGATGCTCGAGCAGAAGATCATGGAGCTATCCAACTCCAAAGTAAGCATGGACTTTTCGGTTCAGCGTAACGACGATGGCCGGATCTCCGGCATCACGGCAACTCAAGGTATGAGGTAGGACGATGGCAGACGGCGTTTTCAATGTGAGCAAGGGACGGGTTGCCGAGTTTGTGCAGCGCATCCTGGATAACGATCCCACCGGGTGCGAGATCGTGGTCACCCTCATGGAAGGGGCGGCATCGGACGCTAGTCTGGTGGATGTCGACACCTTCGCGGCGCTATTCGCATTGGGCGATGCTTCCGAGGCTGACTTCACCAACTTTGCTCGGACGATCCTCAGCAATGCGTCTCAGGGCGGTCTGACGCGCACTGTGGACGACACCAATGATCGGCAGGAATGCGATCTGACCGACATCACCTTCTCCAGCGCAGGCGGTGCCACCAACAACACCCTGACGCGGCTGATCACCGGTTTCGATAGTTCGGGCGCCGGCACCGACTCGGGGATTGTTCCGATGACGTTCCATGATTTCTCAGAGACGACCACGGGCTCTGACATCATTGCTCAGTTCGCATCTACCGGGTTCTTCCGCGCGGCCTGACAATGAGGAATAATCAATGGCGAGTCGCTTTACGCTTACCGGACACTCGGCCGACTTTCGCCTAACGAATCCGGCGTCGCTGATTCAACTCGATTCCGGCGACGCGCGCCGCATGGCGATATTGTTCGATGGTGCAACGGAACAGGCGGCCGATTGGAGTTTCGTTGCTCCTGAGGGCATCACCACGCCTATCGAGATCGAACTGTTTTACGTCATGGATACGGCAACTAGCGGAAATGCTCAGTGGGGTGTGTCGGTGGAAGCGGTCACGCCTGACGCCGACTCGCTAGATCTCGATGCTGCCGATAGCTTTGACACGGAAAACACAGGGACAGATGCGACTGTCCCTGGAACGGCAGGCAACCTTGCATCTCTAACGATCACCTTGACGAACAATGACTCGATTGCGGCCGGCGATCTTGTGCGCCTGAGACTTACGTACGAGACAGCAAGTACTGCATCCGGCGACGCTATCTTCATAGCGGCCGACTTTCGCGACGCGGCTTGATCAATGGCCATTCGCATCGAAGGCGATGGCAGTTTTTTTCTGGACGATGTTACGGGCACCATGCCGAATGGCTTGGATGTCTCTTTCGTCTTCTACGCCGTCATGCGCGTCGACAGAAACGCGTTCTCAACGATTATTCACACTGTTTCCAGTACTGATGGTTACGGTGGCCAGCTAACAACCAATAGCGGCGGCGAGGCTCTTGAGGTTTGGTCTACGTCCGGTTCCGTCAACGGTATTGCCTTAACTCCAACATTTTCGCTGGTAGTCGATGAATGGGTCGCTATCGGAATTTCATATGCTTCAGACGGCTCCGCTGAATACCGCGCGAGAGCATTGGATGCGTCGGACTGGGAGGCGTCGGCGTCAATCGCCGATCTCGGAACCGGATCGACGATGGAGGACATTTTCTTTGGCGAGCGACCATTCACTGAGCAATTTAATGGCGCCTATGCTGGTCTTAGAATTTGGAACACTGAATTAACGCCCGAACAGATGCTGCTCGAGTCCCATCGGCTGTCGCCGAAGCGGGCCGAAGATCTTCACACCTTTTGCCCGATGCTACCGGGAGGCACCACAGAAAGGCTGCGCAATTTTGGGCCAATTGGGTCGGCCTTGCAGGTCTCTGGCGGCACGACAATATCCGACGAGGACATGCCCCCCATTCCATGGGGCGGGCGGATACTTACTGTAGGAAATCCAGTTTCCTCAAGCCAGACCGTCGCCGTAGGCCAGGGCTCCGAGACTGACACTGGGCAAGCCGTTTCCCGTCAGAAATCGAGGGATGTAGGCCAGTCCTCTGAGGCAGACACAGCACAGGCTATTGCCATAGCCAAGCTGCTCGGTGTCGGCCAAAGCTCTGAGACCGACACGGGGCAGGCCGTCACGGTAGGACAGGGAGCGTCCACGGTTGCTGTCGGACAGGCCTCGGAAACCGACACGGCGGACAGCGTCGGCATTCAGGTAAACCCGCGGGTGACCTTGATCGATGCCTGGACGTTGGTTGGGTCCTCCATCACGGCCTCGCCAACATTTGCCGTGACGTCGAGCATCCCGGACGGCTGCCTGGTTGCGCGGACGTCGAGCGTCGGCGGGTCGCTAAGGACCGTCACGGCTTTGTCTTACGGCAATCAGCCGATGACCTTGGTCGATGAGGAGAGCACGACAAGTTTCCGCGATGCTCATAATGCTTTGTGGATTCTGGACTCTGTCGATCTCGAGGCGGCTGCCGACACAGCGTTCGACATAACGTCCGACAACTCCAACGCTACCCAGTTCAGACTGCAGGCGGCGACCTATTCCAATGTGAACCAGGCAGGCCTGACCCTCGACAACTTCAGTGTGAACGCATCGAGCGGGGCAACGCCGACTCCTGAGGCCCTGACCACAGAAGATCGCGGCAAAGCGATAATTGCTGCCGGCTCCAACTTCGGCACCAGCGACGACCCTGACGTCGATGTCACTTACTCGAATTTGACGGAACGCCTTGAGAGCGTCGGATCGCAGAGCTACGCAGGGATTGCCGACGCCGACACGACGGGGTCGGATTTCACGGCATCGGCCACCTACACCGACACCAACGTCGGACATATGCTCGGCATGTCCTTGTCGGTTGTTCAGGGAGCGACGGCGGTCGGTCTGGCGTCAGAAACCGATACCGGACAGGCTGTAGGTAGGGTCAAGGCACGCGATGTCGGCCAGGCCTCCGAAACGGACACTGGGTTTCAGGTCACCCCGGAGAAGCGGCGGGACGTAGGCCAGGCCTCGGAAACCGACACGGCTCTTCCGGTCACCCCGGTAGCCGGGCCTGGCACCGTTGTTGTCGGCCAGGCCGTAGAGACCGACACAGGCCAGGCGATATCGATAAGCAAGACCGTTGGCGTAGGTCAGGGGTCTGAGACCGATACAGGCCAGGCTGTCGCGCCTGTCGTGCCGGCATCGTCGGTGGCTGTCGGGCAGGCCTCCGAGACGGACACTGGCCAGGTCGTTATTCCATCCGTCGATGTGACCATAGCTGTCGGTCGAGCGGATGAGGTCGACACGGGCCAGGCCGTTACGCCGACGCAAGACTCTACCGTAGCTGTCGGGCAGGCCTCCGAGACGGATACGGCCGAAGAGGTGGTCGTCACAACGTCGGGCGAAGTTGCGGTCGGTCTGGCGTCCGAAACCGACACTGCCCAGTCCGTCGCTTCCCTTGTGCCCGTAACCAAGACGGTCGGCCAGGCGTCTGAAAAGGACAGTGCCGACGCTGTCAACATTATCGGTGAGGACTTCGTCGCGATCCACGAACCGTGGACGCTGGTGGGTTCGTCAATCAACGATACGCCGTCCTTCGCCATAGCATCCGGCCTGGTGCGCGGCATGCTGGTGGTGAGGACATCGAGCGCCGGGGCCACCCAAAGAGCAGTCACGGTCGTAAGCTACGGCGGTCAGGAGCTGACCAAGGTCGCTGAGATCCTGACCACCAGCTTCAGGGATCTACAGACCGCTGTTTGGGTTCTCGATCAGGCCGGCATAGACGCAGCGGTCACGGATGAGTTCGAGTTCCTAACGGACAACACGGAAGCAACTCAGTTCCGCATCCAGGCGGCTGTCTATAGCAACGTCAATCAAGTTGCCGCCGTCGCCGACAGCTTTACGGCCACAGCATCGGGCGGCGGGTTGCCCACGGCGGAGGCCCTGAGCACAGAGGACGGCGGGCGCGTTCTCCTGGTGAGCGGCTCCAACTTCGGCACCGGCGACGATCCCGACGTGGACGTGACCTACAACAACGTCACAGAGCGCCTTGAGAGCGTCGGCACCCAGCTCTATGCCGGCATAGCCGACGCCGAAGCGGACGGTACCGACTTTACCCCGTCCGCAAACTACATCGACACGAACGTCGGCCACATGATCGGCCTGTCCTTCAGGATCGGCGCGAAGACAGTAGGCACAGGGCAGGCCGAGGAAACCGACACAGGCCAGGCCGTCGCTCTCCAGCGCCAGGTGCTGGTCACGCAGGCCGCGGAAACCGATGCCGGCTTGACGATAACGCCGTCTACGGGCACCAATGTTGCTGTCGGACAGGCGTCTGAAATCGACAGTTCCCAGACTGTCATTCCAGCGACGCCGGGTCTTCGTGCTGTTGGTCAGGCGCTGGAGACCGACACAGCCCTGTCCGTGACGCCTAGGCTGTCGGTGTCGGTTCCCGTTGGTCCTTCTACGGAGACCGACACCGCGCAGTCCATCTCCACGATCAGGCAGCGTCTGGTTGGCACGGCTGCCGAGATCGACACGGCCCGGACTATCATCGGCCAGGAGAGCGGCGTCGTTACGCTCCAGGACCGCCAGAAAGAGGCGGGCGCAGGGAAATTCGGCAGGGACAGGCTAGCTCAGGCGACAAAGCTCGAGGCCATGCGTCTCAAGCGGCTGCGCCTGATCAGAGAGCGCGATGACGAGGATCTGCTAGCGCTTATTCCCGCAATTGCGAAAGCTCTGCTAAGGTAGCTCCTTGTGAAGGAGGTGCCTCCATAAGGTAGCTCCCTCGAAACAGAGGAGACCGCCATGGCTGGCTACGGGGCAAACCCTTTTTCTGCGTTCCAAAACTCTTACGACATGTTTGGCAATAGGGGTCAGGTGCAGGCCGATAGCGACCGTGAGATGAGCCACATGCTCCAGATGGCCAAGGTCGAGGAGCAGATCCGCTCCAGGCAAATGGAGGTCGAGCAGCAGAAGATAGCTCAGGGGCAAGCTCTCGCCCAACAGGGGCAGGCAGAGGAACTGCGTGGGCAGCTCCCAGAGCAGTACCAGGAGCTGTTCGACGTCGATCAGGGGAGAGCGCTAGACCTGGCATTTCCAGGACAGCAAGATCCCACTACGATGATGCAGAATGTCGAAGCATCGGGACACCAGCCAGGGACACCTCAATATCATCAGGCCATGCAAGCGCAAATGGGGCCTGCTCCAGGAAGTCAATACAAGGTCGTCGGCTCGGATATCTTCGACGTCAGTGGAGGCGAGCCCAGACTTGCCGCCCGCGGTCGCCGCAACGATGAGCCTCTAGAACAGGTCTATGACCCCAAGACCGGCACAACCTCTTTGGTCCCTCGCTCTAAGGCGGCCGGTGGCATGGTGCCGCCCAAGCAAGGGATTACCATAGGTCCAGACGGCACGGTTCAAATCGGCGGGAGCGGATCGTCCTTGGGCAAGAAGGCCAGAGGGGAGGTTGAAGAAAACCTCATCGGAACAAGAGAGGGGATTGCCCGCCTAGAGGCTATGGGGTCCGAGTTCAATCCTGAATATTCCACCCATCAGGGCGCGGCCAAGGCGTTCGCCTTCAGGAACCTGGACAGGGCCGGCGCGCCCCTGAACGCGGAGCGCAAGGAGTACCTTAAGGGCTATACCAAGTGGCAGCAGAATTCGGCGGACAACCTTGCCAGGTACATCAAGGAGATGTCTGGCACGGCCGCCAGCGAGGCGGAGCAAATAAGGCTGGAGAAGGGCCTCCCCAACACCAAAGACAGCCCGGTCGAATACCAGTCCAAGCTCGAGAACAAAACAGCTCAGCTCAAGGCCATGCACGCGCGCTACAGCTACTTGCGAAACAACGGCATTCCGACAAGCGGCAACTTTGGCGGTATCGGCCTTGATCAAGTCCCTCAGCTTATCCAGCAGCGAGGTGAGCAACTTGAGCAAGAAGCTGCCGCCTCAGGCATGCCGGCCGATCAGATTGAAATGATGGTGGCCGAACAACTCAAAGCAGAGTTTGGACTCTGATATGGCAGATTACACCCACCTCCTCAGCGGCTCTTCATCTGCGCCCCCAGATGGAGGGCAAAGCAGCGCGCGAACCAATTACGCCGATATGCTGCTAGGAACGACGTCGGCTCCCAAGCAGCAAGAGAAGCCAAAGCGCGAAGTTCCCTGGATGGAAAGCGCTGCGCAGGGCTTGATCGACACGGCGACGTTCGGCTACGGCGATGAGATAGAGGCGGGATTGCGCGCTGGCGCCGGTAAGATCAAAAGTGCTTTCGGCGGTCAGGGCGAAACCTACGACCAGGCCTTGGCTGACGTCAGGGAGCGCCAGGAGAACGCACCTGCAGCAAGCTACTACCCCGGAGCTATAGCCGGCGCCCTTATTCCCGGAGCTGGAATAGCAGGCGCGGCCGGTAGAGCAACCACCAGGGCCGGGCAATACGCCCTCGGCGCCGGCGCAGGGGCGGTAGAGGGCGGTCTTGCGGCTAGCGGGGAGGCGGAGGGTGGAATCGAAAACCGCCTGGCGGCAGTACCGGCAGGGGCCGCTTTGGGAGCGGCTGGTGGCGCAGTTGGAACCTCCATCGGGCGTGGTCTCACACGGTTTGCAGATAGACGAGCAGCACGTGATATCGAACGGCTCAATCCAAATGGCGTCCAAGAGATCCAGGCGCAAGCTCAGGAACATGGAGTTCAGCTCACGCCAGCTGAAATGACCAATCTTCCCTCCCTGGCGCAGCAGCAAAAACAGGTAGGCAATACGGTTGGCGCCGGAGACGATCTCGCTGACTTCTACCGCATGCGCCAAGACGAGCAGATAGAGCCAGCAATCCGCCAGTACATGGACAATATCTCTGATTTTCAAGGAGATGAGGCGGCGGGTGAGTTAACGCGTGCGGCGGCCAGAAGAGCCATGAGCAATATTGAGGAAATGAGAGCTGATCAGGCATCGCCAATCTACCAGCGCGCCTTTGCCGACCAATCGTCTGAGGTCGATACTGATCGGATATTGCAAAGCATAGCCAGAACGTCGGAGCGTTTCCCGGAAACTGGAACCGTACGCAGGAGACTCGAAAGAACGGCTCGCCTTCTCCGAAGGGAGGTGATTAGGGAGGGTGAGGACGGCGAGGTCTATAGGGAGCTTGTCCCGGAAACCAGCGTCGACGTTCTTCATGGAACGAAACTTGAGCTTGATCAAATGCTGGAAAGGTCCCCGTCCAATCCGATAGGAAATACAGAGCGTCGGCAGATCACCAGAATCAAGAATCAACTTCTTGAAGCAATGGACGCAGCCTCCCCTGACTATGGCGCGGCGCGCGCGATCTACGCGGACCTTTCGCCCGGTGTGGAGCGGGTGCGCGAAGGCATCGCCGGTACTATCGCCGATCTTCCCGACCAGCAGCTACGCACCGTGGCGGGTCGCCTGTTTGACGCAAAAAAGATCAGCCCACGATCAGCCCTTGAGGCAAGGAGGCAGCTTCAGGGCGCCGACCCCGATGCATGGCAGGCTATCAAGCGGTCCTATATCGAGGATGCCTGGATCAAAGCCAGCCAAGAGACATTGGGGAGCGGTGGCACCCCGGTTAATGCCGGCGCCAAGTTCCGCAAGCTCCTTATGGGCAATGCACGCCAGCGGCAGATTTTGGCCAACACGATGGAGCCTGAGGAATTTAGGGCCCTAAACAGTCTGACCAATGTTCTGGAGGCCTCCGGGCGCGTCAAGATGATCGGGTCGGACACGGAGTGGAATAGGCTGGCAAACGAGGCTGCCAAGAAGGCGTCGGCATCGCCGTTATCCAGGGCTTTGCGGTATGTGTCCCTGGACGCACTCAAGGAAGCCGCCAATGCTTGGGATGAGCGCAGGTTTGCCGCAAACTCGGATGCGGTGGTGAGGATGATCACATCGCCGAACGGTATGGAGCTGATTCGAGAGCTAAGGAGATCCTCTCCAAACGCACAGTTTCAGCGTGCGGTCATCGGCTATGCGCTATCCCAGACAGCGGCAAGGTCGATTGATGCCCAGGGCGGACAGCCGCATGAGGCACAGCAGCCGATGCCGCTCCCTCAGGCACAAATCCCCACTCAGGCGGCAGCACAGGCCCCTATCCCGGGGCAGCAGGTTATGGACGATCTATTGGCCCAGCAAAGAGCAGCTACTGCAGATTTTTCCCGTAGATAACGATGGTTTAGCTCATGAAACTAGAAAAAGAAGAGACGGAGCATCCGTTAACCCAAGAAAAAGTCGTTAAATGGGCGAAAGGAGGAATCGCTGTGATCCTTGCTACAGCAGCTGTTACGACAGCGTGGTTGACGCTGGGGTTGCCGATCCCGGCGACGACATCCTATGTTATTCAGGAACTAAGCCCGTTCATACTCCAGGTGGACAACTTGGAGGAGTTCTCGAAAGGAACAAGGGCAATTGTTCTTCGTCAAAAGCAGGCGTTCCTTCTTCAAGAGATAAGGTCGCTGGAGGAGGAACACAGCAATGGCAATAAGAGTCCCCACATCAAGAGTCTGATCCAGATCAAGGTTCAGGAAAAGCGTCTGATTGACAATCAGATAGATCAGCTGGAAAAGCACGAATAGGAGAGAGATCATGACACCGTCACTCAAGGAACTCGAAATATTGGCGCGCACCATCTGGGGCGAGGCGCGTGGCGAAGGGCTCAAGGGCCAGCGCGCCGTGGCGCACGTGATCATGAATCGGGTGAGGGATGGGCGCTGGCCCCCGGCGATCATTGGGGTTTGCCGCCAGCCCATGCAGTTCAGCTGCTGGAACATGAGTGGAGAGCAGTCGCAGCGAGCCGAGTGCACCGCGGTTCACACTGACCTTCTGGTCAAGACCGGCTGCTACACCGCGGCTGTCATCGTGGCTACAGACTACGATCAGGACGACATCACGGCCGGCGCCAACCACTACCTGACGACCGAGCTGCTCCACAGCAGTAAGTCGCCTTCGTGGGCCGATCCTAACAAGGTGACGGTGGCCGTGGGCAACCACACGTTTTTGAGGCTGTGAGATGAGCATCTGGGGAACGATCTTCGGCGAGGGCGTGGCCAAGCCAGTGGAGGCGTTTGGCAAGGCCGTGGACTCTATATTCACGTCGGATGACGAGCGTCTGTCACGTGAACAGGCGATGCTCCGCATCAAGAACAGTCCGTATATGGCGGCGATGGACATCGCCATGGCTGAGGCTACTAGCTCAGACAAGTGGACATCACGCGCGCGCCCGATGGTGCTCTATGCCTTCTCGTTTGTCTTCGTTATTCAGAACGGGATTCTTCCGGTCCTGTGGTGGGCTTGGCAGGCTGGGTCAGAAACAGCCATAGCCCCGCCACCTGCCGTGCTGTCCATGGATATGGTGATGATGGTTGTGTCTGGCGTTCTGGGAACTAGCTGGATAGCTGGCCGTTCGGCTGAGAAGATTGCAGGCCGGGCCAAATAAAAAACTCCCCACCGGGTGGACGCCGGCAGGGAGAAGAGATCATGAAGTACCCGCTGGCGATGAGAGGACGCCAGCACCGTTATTCTAGTGATATGTGGTTTTCAGATCAATGGTCGGCTCATCGTCGGCGATGCCATGACGCGTCTTCTGCCTGACATGGACGCCATGCTCCGATAGTTCGTCGTGATAGATATCCGGGATGCTTCCGAGGTGACCCCTGGGGGCAAGGCACACGATCACGTGGTCCGAGTTCTGATCGTCGATGATCAGGTTTTGGTCCTTGTCGTCGGAGATCACCCGGCACGCCTGGCGGAATAGCTCCATCTGGTAGCCCACGGCCGGATCTGTTTCCAGCTCCGCCAGGTAGCGCCAGTCTATGATCCCGAAACCGTGGTTGTAGAGGTCCGCGGCGACGTTGCGTAGGTAGGTGTACAGCTGCGCTCCCGGCCTATCGACTCTGGTTCTCACGTACCCTCCTTGGACAGAAGATCGTCCTTGGCTGCGGCCATGAGCTTGTCGATGAAGGCAGGCGGGAGCTTGGTTCCCCTTCGCCTATCGTGTTGCTTGCGCTTGCGCTCGAGCAGGTGCCAGGCCTTGCGCTCCTTGCGGTGCTCTCTCCATGCGTCCTTGTCGACGATGCGGGCTGCGTGGCGCATGACTTGGCGAGATTGCTTGCTCATGATGCGTGGTCCCTTGATCTACGGAACGATCTTGCGACGATGCCCATGTGCCTGCCAAAGGATCGGGGGCTAAGGCAATACCAAGCTGAGTAGGCGCACAAGATCACAGAAAAACCAATCATCCTTTTTCTCGTGGCGGGTTAAGAAAAGCATCAAGGCTTTTGCTTTCTTTATCGAGGTCGAGCTGCGCTTCTTCAACGCGCTTGGCCTGTTGCACGGACGGCCCACGAGACTTCTCGCCCGCGGTGCCGACCTGAACGACTTTGGGAGTTACGGTCAATCCTCATCTCCTGCTAGGTCGATGCCGTCAAAGGGGTTGCCCTGCTGAACGGGGTCTTCCTCTTCCCCATCTAGAACGTCGAAGCGGTCATGGAAAATAGGCCCAAGCTCATTCGCGATGGGCTGCTGGTCATCGTATTCCAAAGCAGACACGGACCTGGTGACGTCATCCTGGAGCGTCTCTAGGGCTCCAGGGTCGGTTTCGGCATCGATCATCTGCTTGATGTCACGGATGAACGCCGTCTTGTAGATCTCCTTGTCACGGAACGTCAGCTTGACGCGCTTGCGGGCAGGCTTGGCGGGCTCTTGCTCAAGCACCTCGCCAGTGTCCGGGTCAACTTCGGAGTAGCCACCGGTCTGCATGGGTTCGGTGGAACCGTTGCCCTTGATATCGGCCATCATGTCTTCGGCGCGTGCCTTGGGCGTGACGTCCTTGGGCTCCTGGTCGGGGTGTTCCTCGAAGTGACGAGTGAGCCCAGCGTCGATATGCACGCCCATGAGGATGTCGCCGCAGATCATGTTGCAGAGCGCTCGCTCGACCACGTGAAGGATTTGGCGACCGGGTGCTGTTGGCCATGTCGTGGCATTCCTGGGGTGGCAGGAGGCGAGCCAGATCGTCGGCGTGGAGATCGTCTTCCCATTCTTCATGTTGGCGTGCCCGATGCAGCCAAGGCCCTTCTCGTCTTCTGGCTCCCACGTGGCGATTATCTTCATGAGGGGGTCGCCATCGTACTTCTTGGTCTTGGGATTATACTTTTTCTTGGGGTTGCCGTCTGGCCAGGTCGATGCTTCTTGCTTGAACTTGTTCTCGACCTTTGTCCAATCGCCAACGTGCTCGTATTCGATGGAGGATATGCGCCCACTGTTGAGCATGATAGCGCTGGCCAGCACGCCCTCGATAGCGATTTGCCCCTTCGCAGGGGAATAGGTCTTGCCGGCTACGGCGCGCGGGTCCATGCGCCAGTTCAGGGCGTTCTTGATGACGGAGAGACAGGCATCCGGCTTTTCCTGCAGGTGCTCCCTGGTGAGATCGCTGGCCGCCATCTCGCGGGCCATGTTCTCGAAGTGCGCGCGCAGCTCCGGCACGAACTCGATGCGCATACCCATAGGCATGGCTTGAAGCTCGTCCTTGGTGATGACGTCCTTGATGGTCCAGCCGAGATCGGCGGGCAAGCCAGCGGCGGTTGTGGTGGTGAGGTCGTTCATGATCTATAGTCCTTGCATTTTAAGTGATCTTTCTACCTGTTCAGTTTCAATTAAATGATCATAGATGGCAAGGGCCTTTCGTGCGTCCCACAGGGCATGGTGCGACGGTGCGTCAATAGGAATATCGGGGTGGTCGACCTTGGCGAAGGCATCATCGAGCTTGGGCCGCTTTCCGCCCTTGAGGCGCGCCCACTCCTTCATGGTGCAGAACTTACGCAAAGGAGGATCCAGCCTTCCTTTTAACCTTTGGGCAAAAATCTCCAACATCTTCATGTCGAATGTCACATTGTGAGCAACAACCACCTCGGCTAGGCCAAGTAGATAATTCACATGAAGAAAGGCCATTTCTGCCGGAACTCCATAATTGCACGTGTCCAACTTAGATATTCGATGAATCTTATAGGGCGCGTCAGGCACATCGATTGGACACCTTATTAGGGAGTTGTACTCCCCAACGATCTCGCCAGATTCCCTTAGCACCATGCCTATCTGCACGATATGCGGCTGGTCCTCATGGTCGAGCGGTTTGGATGAGCTGGGGAAGCCGGTGGTTTCAAGGTCGATGCCGAGTTCAATCATGATCTATTTCCTGAAATAGCTAAGGACAAATGGGGCGATTGCCCAGGCCGAAAGCCAGCCAATGGCAAACCATTGAAGTGGGCCAAGTTCAATCATTGCAGTTCACCTCGATATAGGGGCTCATGGCCTCGCACTGGCCGCGGCGTGGGCCTTTGACGCGACTTCTCTTCCATTTGTGTCGGTAGGTCACGACGCCGACATCAGGTTTGATTGGATCGTAACCCATGTACTGCCATCCATGCCCGCGCTCTGGTCCTAAATTGCCTTTGTCGATGTTGTTTAGGTCAACTGTATGAACTTCGGGGTCGTCGAGAAAGGAAGCTAACTCGCCCCTTTCTCCGTCCTGCCACCCCCAGCAGGCGCAATTGCTAGATTGGCATAGTGCGGCTGGTGCATCTGACGTCGACATGTGGGGGCATGTCTTTCCAAGAGCCTGTTCTGTCGTCATCGCTTGTGGCATCGATCTATTTCCTCAAAAGTGGGCCGAATTGGCAGGCTTCGCTGTCCCAGGCCGAGCAGAACTTAGCCGAGCACAGCATATTCATGGGGCCGGGGTTGGCCACCGCGGTGTGCAGATCTCCCCTGTCCAGGCAGTCGTAGATGGTGGTTGCCAGGTGAACGATGATCGCCATTGCGTGGAGCTGGGCTTCAAGGATTGGGATGTCGATCACCTCGATAGGCGGCTGTGGCGAAAACTCCTTGCAGCGCTTGGCATAGTCCAGGGCGGCGCTATCCACCGGGAACCCGTTGTTTCTCAACAGCAGAATATAGGCGCCCTGCTGGGCTATGGATGACGGCCGATTGGTGCCGGTCTTGGTGTCGCGCAGCAGGCCGCCGATGATGTGATAGCGGTCGAGCGTTCCGGTGACCTCCACCTCCTTGCCGTTGGGGAGAGTCACGATCATCGACAGGGCTTGCTCGACGATGTTCGGTTCCGTCTCCGGCCTGATGTCCTGGTGGTAGCGCTCCAGTATCCTGGTGGCTGCCTTGACGGCCTTGGTGGGCGTTGGGGTGGTCGTGTCGCTGATGAGCGGGGTCTTGGTCTCTTCGGCGATCAGCTGGCCGCAGGCTGCAGCTGCGTGCCTGACCCGCAGTGCGCCGCCGTGAGATCCTGTGGATTTCAGCTCATTCATGAGAAAGGCGACCCCCTCATGGACCCCGCGCCCAACCACAGCGCCGATATGCTGCCTCCTGGGCTTGATGCCGAGGTCGGCTGCCTTCTCCGGCTCTGCGGTCTGGAACCACTCCGCTACCGCCTTCTTCTGGCATGTCGCGTAGGTATCCAAGCTGGAGCTTCTTAACCTTATAGTGGGCGACTTCATCGTCTTCATGATCGATCTCGTTTTGTTTGTTGTGGCTTATACCGTAGCGACCCCAAGTCTGGACGCAACCCAATTTACAAACTTTTGAACAATAGGAGGAACGTTCCATTCATCGGAGAGTTCGTCCCAGACATAGAAGTTGAAATCGTCGTCGCCCTTGATGTTCACGACCTTCGAGACGATCTCCGACAGAAGATCCTCATCCTCAGGCGGAAGCTTGGGCTGCTCTTTGACGACGGTCGGCATTTGCGCGGACACGCGGCGCTCGTAGGCCCTGAGGTTTAGATAACCAAGGTCGTGACCGGACCAACAAGTGACATCGTGCAGGAGATCGCGCAGGTAAGGTCCGGTGTTGTACCTCTTGCAGGCGCGGTGGATATCGACCGGGTGCTCTGCCTTTGCCACAAAGCATTCTATGCAGATCGGGGTTGCGCCGAGGGCGGACATGAGGTCGTCGCGCCCTTCATGGTAGTTGCAGATGATGCATTTTTTCATGGTTCTTTCTTTCATTTCCGTGCCTTGCCCCGCCTATCCTTGCCCGGACCTGCCCCGCCGAGCCAGGCCGTGCCGGGCCTTGAAAATTGATTATTGTATCCGTGCCTTGCCATACCCTGCCCGTCCTCACCTGGCCTTGCCTTGCCCTACCACGCCTGGGTTACAATAAACTAATGGTATCCTTGCCTCGCCTGGCCGCTCCGTGCCCTGCCCCACCAAGACGGGCCTTGCCCGGACACGCACAGACACGCCCAGCCGTGATCAAATAAACTAATGGTATCCTTGTCTTGCCCATCCGTACCAAGCCGCGCCCAGCACTTCCTGGCCTAACCCGGACCTGCCGTAAAAATTGATCATTGTATCCGTGCCTGGCCGCTCCATGCCTCGCCTGGCCTCTACGTGCCATGCACCACCAAGAAGGGACTTGATCAAATACACGCAGAGCAACCTTGCTAGGTTATTTGCAGCTAACCACTTCGAACCGCCCGAACCTAGGCCTGTAGGTCCCAAGACCGACGTACTTGCCGGCGCTATGCAGGATTTCATCGAGGTCTTTCGGATTGGCTATGGATGGATCGTATTTAAGCTGGAACGTGAGCTTCCATTGGGGGAACCGGGGCCTTGTCCTCACGACACGACTTCCTCTGACGACCACGGTTCTACGGTCCACGAACTCATCTTTTTCGTAGAGCGCCCTAAGGTCTTTGGGGCCGTCGAATTCCAGGGGAAAATCCATATCGTCCTGGAGGACCGATCTTTCGATCATCTTCCCTCTCTTGGAGAGCTTGGCGGCGTCGACCATCATTCTGTAGAGGTTGGCCAAAGGAATGACGATGGTCTTCTTATCGTCGGTGTACAGGTTGGCAAACCACTCTATTTTCTTCATAGCCTCGTAATCTTCGTCAGTCTTCTTCCTCTTGCCGGAGTATTCTTTTAGCTTGATGGCATCTGGGCCGATAGGATCTGCAAGCTTATCGCTCTGCATGAGAAGAGGATAACTTCCTTCAATGGTAAACGTTCTAGTCTTCATGACTCGCTCCTGTCCGTGAGTCGCTCGAAGGACGTTCCTTCGAACATATCTCGACCGGTCACCAATCTTTTTATGCCGGCGACTCTTGTCATTGCTCTGATATTGTCTTCGATTTCCTCGCTGTTCAGCTTGCTTCTGTCGAGGTGCTTCATCCTAGATGCGGTTTTCTTTAGGATTTTGGATATTTTTTCATCCATATCATCCTCAGCCCACTCGGTTTGTTCTTGTGGCGTAACGATGAGATACCCGACCGATTGCATCGACCTGAGCGCCATATTCTTTTCGATCAGAAGGTATTCTTTGGCATCCTCTATATAACCAAGGCGCTTAAGATCGAGCTTCTGACCTTTGCTATAGGTTAACGTGGGGCTGCTATAATCCAGACCAAGAACCTCATTGATCCACGCATGCTCCATGATATCGCCGTAGGTAAGGCCCTTCTCCTCAATCTTGTGAACAAGGAGTCTCCACTTCGGGTGGAGTTCCACGTTTGTGGATTTTTCATCGTCCATGATCAGGTCCTATGTTGTTTTTATTTAGTGCTATGTTGTTTCTTTGTGCATGTGTTTTTGCGGGGTGTCAATTCAATTTATTGAAAATTCCTTGCCACGCCAGGCCGCGCCACTCCTCTCATAGCCCCGCCCAGAAAATTAATTATTGTATCCGTGCCTGGCCTTGCAACGCCGGGCATCGCCTTGCAACGCACAGGCTTGCCGCGGTCTTGGAATAACTTATGGTATCCGTGCCATGCACTTCCTAGCAAAGCCTTGCCCAGCAGGGCAGTGCGTTGCCTGGTCATTTCAATTTTCCAAACATCTGCTTCCTGGCGCATAGCGCCACACACAGAGCGTCTCCCTCGTCTATGTGCCCGACTGCGAACCCCTTGGTCGATAGGAGGTTTAGGACCATCCCGGCCTCTTTGTCCTTCGTGGTCATGCCTCCCTTGCCGCATACCTGGCTCTTCCATGTCGGGGTGTGGATGCGGATCTTGAGTCCCTTGAAGTCGGCCAGCCTCTCCTCGAGCACGCCGTGGATTTTGTAGAGCACTTCCGTTGAGTTCGGACGTCCCATGAAAGGCGCCTCGATAGCCACGATAACCGGCTGCTGCACCCTGATTAGATCGTAAATGTCCTTGCGAAACCCACGCAGCTTTCGGCCTAGATTGTCACCCTCAGGGTTGATGTGCCCGGTTTCGTAGTAGCTTCCTCGAAGGACAGACCAGCCTATGCAACTGGACGAGATATCGAGTCCCATGAACGTATCGTCGAACTCGATACCGGTCTGTTTATCCAGCGATAGGCCGGTCATATCTTACCCCTCAGGCTAGCTCTGCGAGTTGTTTGGTTCCAGACCTAGAAGCCGCCGAACCACGTCCTTTGCGAGAGCTGGATTTAGCGGCTCCTCTCGATGAGCTTGTTGTCGGTTTCGTAGGTTTTTTTGCCCTTGGTCCTCCTGACGTCTTGACCAGGGCAACCGGGCTTGGCTGTGGTCGCTCCAGTTCCTGAACGGCGGGCTCTCCGTCTCCATCGTCATCCTTGTCGTCCTCATCGAACATGGTGGGCTGATCGGGGTCGGACTTTGCCCGCTTGCCGGTGTTGAGATACTGATCGCGCTTGACGGAGGCGAAAAGCGTTGCCGGCGAGTAGGCTAGTTTGTGCAGATCCAGGGCGTTGGGGTCCTCTCGGCTGACACTGATCTTGGCCTCAACCGTTTCCTGGTTCGTTGCTGTCTTGTGGATGGTGACCGTGAATTCCGACACCCCGTCGCCGGTCATGATGTCTAGAACATCGCTAACCAGCTCGACCGCGATGTCCTCACAGTGGTCGATGTAAGCCTCCTGCTCACCCTGCGGCGTCTGCTTCCATCCATGCCTCATGGACTGAAGCTCCTTTAGCAGTCGCTTTGCAATGGAACCCGCGAGTTCCTCGGACCTCATCATTTGCGTATCTTCGGTCAAGACTCTTCTCTCCTCTGTTTGAGACGTTCTTTCATAGCACGCCTCTGCTGGTCTTTCTTGACGGCTTCCATGAATGGGTCGACTCTGTCATCGTCGATTTCTGTAAATTCATGTTCTTCCGAATCCCCTTCAAGCCTATCCCTGGCCTTGGCTAAATTCAGCAAGGCACTTATGGACAGGCCCCAGTTTTTCCCTCTGCCCTTGGCCATGGATAAGGTCGAATTATTGATTTTTCCGACCTTGGAGATTTGTCTGACAGAGTGCTCGCTGCCATAGGTCCATTCTCGCAAGTCGTCGATCATCTCTCTCAAGGCTTTGTAGTGTGACATGTGTCCGCCCTTGTTTTGCGCTCCAAGTTGTGTATCAATTTGTTGAACATGTAAAGAGGGGTGTGGAAATGCCACCAAAGAAACTGTCTGAAATCGGCAAGGCGAACGAAAAGCTATGCCTCGCTCAGAA
>WLWG01000467.1_pt1 | contig 41430 bp, 61 predicted proteins | sample 6712871 | NCBI WGS metagenome assembly WLWG01 (sample SAMN12718693, study PRJNA515312) | sponge metagenome | isolation source: marine sponge | host: Mycale hentscheli | place: New Zealand: South Island, Marlborough, Capsize Point | collected 2003-05-01
TGAACAACTTGTTTCGTAGTTCAGTATTCATTCTTATTTTTGTCATTTTGACCTTTCTGTTAATTAATTAATTTTTTTTAATTTATACTATTGACTTTATTTGTCAATAGGATTATATAGGATTTATCAATTAATTTACTTGTTTAGATAATTAATTGGTAGGATTACGGCTAGAAAGGTTTGATCCCGAGTATAGCCCACTGATCCCTAGCCCTTGGAGACCGAAGTAACGAAGAGGGCTTGGGATCAGTCATTATTGACTGTGGAGTTAAACACTATAACACTGGGGACGTGCTCGGGATCCTGTATGTATAGCAATCGTAAGCGCCTATACCCCCCGCGTAGCATAGTGACTGATCATTATTTGCTGGACCATTGCATATGCTTGTCTAGTCGACTTGCAAGCATTATTGGTTACAACCTCACTGAAAGGTGATGGTCCTGCTAATAATAGTATCAGTAAGAGTACACCAGCGTCCAAATCTTGCCTTTGGCATTTCCCTGTACGTTAGCGATGATGGGCAACCTAGCAATGTGTGTAACACCATGGTGCGCCGAGTTCCCTGATCAGGAGGCGCAACGGGTAATATGAAATGCAGTTTAGAATGATTCTAAAAATCATTCTAAAGTAGAAAGAGAGTCGAGCGCCAAGCATCAAGCGGCAAGCTGCGACGGCTAACCGCATATGAAGTAAAAAATTTATATGCATAATGCAGGTAACAGAAAGGTAAAAATGAAACTAAAAATATATGAAGCTGGTGAGCAGCTGAACAGAATAGCAAACTCCCTGGAAGAGATCCTGAGACTGGTAAAGTTGGATCTAGAGAAAACAGCTAAACGCTTCCCGGAACCTGAAACAGATGAGCTGTCGAAGGAGTGGAAGCATGATTGAAGATCTAAAAAAACGTGTCGCCGAATTGGCGGCACAAAATACTCAGCTGTCGGATCACCTGGCCAACATGTGTGCTCAGGCTGATGAAGACTGTCCAGCAGAATATCGAACCAGGCATTTTAGATCCACGATGGATGATGCCTACGACTACCTGAAAGAGATTGGATACTTAAAATGAGAATTAAAAATAACGATCTCACACATTATTTCTTGCGGCCGCATAACCAGCTGCCGCAAGGATACCTGGACCACTGCCGGAAATTTTTTAAAGAGTTGAGCGTCAAGCAACAAGCCTCAAGCAGCAAGCGTCAAGCTGTCCCATTGTGGAAGCCGGGGCTACGTGTTAAAAATAGATTTAACAGAAAGAGGTAAATATGAATACACAAGAAGCTTTAAAAATAGTTGGAGGACTTTCAAAACCTTCTAAGATGCCAGGATGGGCCTATGGTCTACCAGCAGCGGAATGCAAGACTGGCGGCAAATTAAAACTAATACCAAACTCAGTATGCTCAGGCTGTTATGCTGATAAAGGCTGTTATGTTTTTCCAGTTGTACAAGCAGCTCAATACAGAAGGCTGGCCGCTATCAGGTCACCACTATGGACTGGCGCAATGGCACTATTAATAAATTCTAAAAAGTCTAAATATTTTAGATGGCACGACTCAGGCGACGTCCAGGACGAAGAGCACCTATTGAAGATATTCGCTGTTGCTAAGTTAACACCTGGGACCAGTCACTGGTTGCCAACGCGTGAAGCATGGACGGCTAAGTACTTAAGCGCGGTCCCTGACAATTTAACTTTAAGATTCTCTATACCGATGATTGACCAGCCGGCCTCAGGCAACTGGGCCAACACGTCAACGGTAGTAACCGGTCAAGGTAGAACTTGTCCAGCGCCGGACCAATCAAACGAATGTAAAGATTGTAGAGCTTGCTGGGACCCTTCTGTTAAAAACATTGCTTACGGGAAACACTAATCCCGTGAGCTTTGTATTCAGGCATCCAAATTATTATAAACAATTGAAAGAAGAAAGGAGAAGATATGAGCGACAAGCAGCAAGCAGTGATTCAGATCCTGCACAAGGAGTGGGCCCTGGAGCAGGGATACCTGATCCCGAGCAGCAAGCGTCAAGCCGCAAGCATCAAGCGCCAAGCAGCAAGCGTAAACGTAGAGATCTATAACGATACCGATTACAAAGCGACAAGCATCAAGCGTCAAGCATTGAAAGAAATTCCTGACAATTAGTCCAGCCCTGGACCCGGGGGCCAAGCTTCAGGCCTCCGGCTACAAGATCTTTTATATCTTTACCCTCATAAAGTTTTGGAAGCCTGTCTCTGGCATCAAAAACTAGGATAAAAGTATTCAGTGGATGTTTCACATGAAACGCTATTTGGTGTGGAGAGAAGGTAACCTTGTTTGTTTTTGTATATTTCAGCTCAACAGTGAAAAAGAGGCAATTATTATTATAGCCCAATAGATCGGGAGTACCAGGAACAGCAAGGTTTTCAATCCTAATCCAGGATATTTCTGTAATATATTTTTTAACTTGTCCATAGAATTTAGTTTCAGGTTTCATTTAGTTTTCAGACTAACAGGCTATCCTATTTTCTTCAAAACCTTACCCATATTCCATGTTTCAGATTTGACTGTAAGAACCAGTCGGTGAGTCTCTCTTGCTCCCAATATTTTATTTTCCATTAATTGTAAAGAAGAAATGTCATAATATTTTCCGTCAGGCAAACAAACTTGAACTCTTGCATTACCAGTTTGCAAGTTACCTTTCATCATCTTATCTAAAATTTGTCTAAGTAATCTTCCGTTCATAATTTCTATTCATGGCGCCCAGTGTCCACTAAAAGCTTCGTAAGCCGACGCCAATCAATTCAATGTTTATAATAATTAGGTGAACCATTTTACCTAACTACACTTGCTTTTATATCATTGTTATGTTAAATGTCAAACATGGCAAAAGAAAAAGGAAGACAGTGGGACGGTAAATCAAGAGTTTCGAATGAGACATATCGTCAAAACTGGAATGATATATTTAAAAAAGAAAAAACTTTACATGAAGAATTAATGGAAGGTTTTAACAAGGAGCAACATGGGACTACCGAAGAAACTGACGGAACAACAGATTAAGTTTGCAAATCTTTTAATATCTGAACAAGGTAGAAAGAACGCAACACAATGTGCAATTGAAGCAGGCTATGCAAAAGACTCAGCAAGACAGGCTGCTAGCATATTACAGAATCCAAAAAGATATCCACTTGTAGTACAATACATTGGTGAGTTACGTGAAGAGTGGCAAAAGCAATACGAAGTTACATTTGGTAATCACATAGCAGAATTAGGTAAACTTAGAGATGAAGCTAGAGATAAGAAAGCTTGGTCAGCTGCAGTTAATGCTGAAGTTGCACGAGGTAAAGCTGCCGGTCTGTATATTGAACAGAAGATAATCCGAACAGGGAAATTAGAAGACTTATCAACAGAAGAATTAGAATCGCGTATGAAACAAATAATAGACGATTACTCTCCGATCCTTGAAGGTGTTGAATTTGAAGAATTGAAAGAAAAAGTAAAACAAGAGCCAAAGACAGAAGAATCAGAAGATACATTAATTAATCTAGATAAGTTAACTTCTTTACACAAGAAGTAGGAAACACTGATCTTTCTGAAAAAGTAATACCATCTTCATCAACATCATAGCCTGCAAATATTTTAACAGTCTCTTTGTCTTTACTAAACAGCCAACCTTCACTTACAGGTGTTGCTAGTTTCATTTTTTTAAATTCAGCGACAGTTCCCCAACCACCTTCTGTAATTATATCAATCCAATCGATTCGTACACGTTTGTAAGGAAACTTAATTTCTTCCTTTACAATTTTAGGTTTTACATAAGTATTGATTTTTCTAGATTTTTTCATATTTAGGTCTCATTTGTTTACCATATTTTATTTCCCTAAGGAACTTTTTTTATACATTGTTCCAAAACAAAAAAACACAAAAAGGTAGTCTTTATTGGCCTTTTTGCATTTTGTTCCATCATGTTCCAGTGCCTCTAGAACATTTTAGGTCAATTTTATGCTGTAATTTCAATGATTTACTATATTGTTGACCTATTTGTTCCATGTTCCAGGGGGGTAAATTTAAAAAAATATTTTTTACAAATGTATAAAAAAAGTTTCTTAGGTGGAACATGACCCCTGAAGCCGGATGCCTGAACCCAGATTCCTGCTCCAAGATGCCTTTATTCAACCACATTTTTGCCATTATCAGTCTCTTTATCCTTTAATTTATAATATTGATCGACTCTTTTAAGCCAGTCATACTTAGCCTTTCTAAACTCTTGACCCTCCCAACTAAACTCCTGGTAGTACATATCCTTAGTTACAATGAAATTTATACCACGTGGTATGTGTTCACCAAACATATCTTCAAAAGCAAGAGCATATGCTGCAAGTTGTATTCTATATGAATCATGGAGCCATTCTTTCTTTTTAGGTTTATTAGCATTCTTATGGTCACATACTGTAATCTTACCATCATGTATGCCAATTAAGTCTGTTTGACCGGCAAATAGGCCCTGATAAGCCAAATACGGTTCAACACCCCACACTTCACTCAAACGGCTGTCTATGGCGCTCTCAATGAGAATATCGGCCATTTTATGAGCATGCTGACCCATGTCAGTTAAATCTAGATGTCTTGTATCTGTTATATAATTCTCAACGATTCTATGTAATATTGAACCCCTTGCCGCTGCAGTATCTCTTATCTTATCAGCGTTTTCAGCTCCGACTCTTTTCTTCCATGCCTCAAGTATTGCTCTCTTCTCAGGAGGTTCGGTAGCAGTAAGTATAGTAGTAACTGAAGGCAGTGCTTCACCATTAATACTATAAACTCTTTTACCATCGATCATGGTTCGAGTTGATGTTGGGTAGTCAAATTTTTTATTTAATTTTATCATGATATTTTAAACACATGTTTTAATATTTTTTTTGCAGCATCAATTTTATAATCAATAGTCATGAAAGGTAAAATTTTTGTCAAAATAGGTTTAGATTTTTGACCACCCATTGTAATATAATAAATATATTTTTGTTTAGGAGAGTATTTTTCACCTGTTCTACCATTAGGTCCTATTTTTAATTCAACATTTTTACTTTCACTGACATTGACATCAATATCAAAATGTTTTTTAAAATTATCTTTAATAAATTCTATTAAGTTTTTATTGTAATTACTTACTCTAAAACCATATTGAGTTATTTTTGGTTTATACATAAAGTGTCCTTCTGCTTCTAAAAAACCTGCAAGATATTCTGTAAATTGTTCTCTATTATGTTTCATGTAACTACAACTATAATTCTCAACCCCTCTTTTTTTTAAAATTTTTAAAGCTTTATTTTGTTTGTCTATTAAAAAAGGAGCAACCTTTTGACAAAAATGAATAAGACGTTGACCACATAAAGCTGTTTCTTTTCTTATATCGGATGCGTTTATCCATTCTCTTTTTTCTGGAGTTCCTAACACAACTGAAGTTTGATATAAATTACTTAATTGATATACAGGCTCTTCATTTACTATTAGTAAAGTGTAAGAAGAATTTTTTTTCTTTGATTCTACATTTTTAAAACAACCATCCCCATCAGCCCAACCTGCGAAATAAGGAAAACTATATTGGTGTTGGTTAGCAAATATATTATTCATAATAATTTTATTATTTTTTCTACTCTCTCTTAGACCTTGTCTCATAATCATAATTATTTTTCCTTGATCGATTCTATTATTTCAAACTTTCCATCTCTCCAAACAATTGCATGATCAGTATTTTTTATAATATTGTATTGCCATGCCATTGCTTCAATAGTTTTAGCTCTTTTTAAATCCTTACCATATTTAAAATTTTTAGATAAAGTTTTTAATTTATCGGACGCTTCATTAGGTAAAGTAATTTGTTTGTAACGTTCCGCATACATTTTTCTATATAGATCAGCCATTAATTTGGTTTCTCCTTATCTTTTAATCCATGATATATTTCATACCAGGATTTACATTCTTCGTTCATACATTCATACATACTAACCATTAAATATTCATAGTCTTCTTCTGCATCAAAGTCATTATTCCACCTAAGATCATCACCACAATGAAAACACTTAAACATTATAATTTAAAAGCCTGTAGTGCATTTTGTTTTTCTTCAGCTTCAACTATCTTAGAGAGTTGTTTATCAATCTCTTCTAAGTGTTGTGGGTGTTCACCAATACCAACAGAACTATTTAAATAAATTTGTATAGTTGCATCAGCTGATGCTATATCAGCCTCGTACTTCTTCTCGAGTGCTTCCAACATTGCTCTTCTCATTTGTAGCTCCTTCCTTTTCTTTCAATTTAGATTGTAAATAAATTTTTTGTTTAGTTAACATATCAACTTCATCATTTAATTTTTTAATGACTCCATTTAATTGTTTAACTAATTCAGACTCCAACATAAGTCTTTCTGTTTTTATTCTATGTCTTTGTCTTTCTTCTTCAAACGTATTTTTATCCATTATTATTTCTCCTTCCGAATTACAAAGTGGACATTGTAGAACTTCCTCTGTTGGATTTTCTACTGATTGTTTTACCTTTATATAGCCATTGCCCTGGCATCTTGGACATATCTTTTTGAGCATATTTTTTTCTTATCCTTTCTATTGCTTCAAATGTTCTTTTTTTAACCATTTTTGGTTCTAAATTTGCGTATTCACAAATTAATTTAAAGTCGTCACTATAAAACCAAATTTCTTCTTTAGAAAAAGATTTAGCTGCACGCATTGCTTGTTTTTCTTTATTCTTTAAAAGATCTTCAATACCTATAATTAAAACGTTTCTCCAAAGATTTCTAACCGGATCTTTTTTTTCGTACAATTCAACTGTTTTACTTACTAGATGAGAGCTTGCCATTTAATTTCCTTACTTTCTCGTTAATAATTATATCCAAAGCTTTTGCTCTAGACACTGAAACTTCAGGAACAATTATCTTCCTGATCTTATCTAACTTGTCACAACTCGAATGTGAGAGTGCAACAGATTTGTATTTACTTATGTCTGTCATTCGTATATCCTCTTTCAATTAATTTATAATAACAAATATAGGATAATAATAAACTATTTCAATAAAAAGTCAATGAAATTTTTTTTAACAATATACATATGTTCAGTAGTTGCACAAAACTGTGCTGAAGTACCTGTGGATAAACATGCATATGATAGATTTTATGATACACACTATGGTTGTGTACAAAAAGGACTCGGTGAGTCTTACTCTATATTGTTTGATGGTGAATTATTTACACAAGATGTGGTAAATACTATGGAATTATACCCTAAATTTATGTGTGAAAAGACAGATAATAAAGAGAACCCTGAAGCCTGAATCCGTTAGCCTTTACCTTGGCCCTTATATCTACGTGTGCGCTTTTGTCGCTTTTCATTTTTGTTTAATGATTTTTTATGTTGACGGCTGCCTCTTTTCTTAGGCTTATCTCTTACAACATGATCTTTAAATTTCTTAGCCATTATTTAATATAATTTTCTTTGATCCATTTTTTATCAGACTCATCTAATTTTAAATATCTGATACGCCCATTGATATGTTGTTTTGTATCATGACCACAATTAGTACATCTATAAAAATCTGAAACGATTGCAACTAAAATTGAATCTTCTTCACACTCTTCACAGATACCATGTACGGTATCTATTTTATTAAATGTTTTGAATTTATTGTTCATACTATATCTACTGCCTTTCCTATTATTGGTTTATATTTTACTTTCTTATCTTCTCTATACGCATGTAAGAATTGTCTTCTTGGCTGGTAAGGTACGTAACTTGCATGTATCCATCCAGAGTTAGGTTCTCCTGGCGTATAAAATTCTAAAATCAGCTGATCTGTCTCAAGGTTCTTATGTATCCAATCAGCTAGTTCAGCATTATCAGTTCCAATACATTCAAAATCAGCGGCCTCAGCTTTAGCATGCTGTGAATTCTCGCTACTACCAATTGCACGACACAATTCCGGAGACCTGAAGCCTGAAGTAACCTTCACTCTACCGAACTGGTCCCGTACTGGCTGTAGTACATTTTCACACAGTTGTTTTAACTTATCAATCTGGTCACCGTTAGGATTATTATCAATGTTTAACCGGATCGCTGTATCCGATTTAATTAGCTCTTGAAGAGTGAAATTTCGGGAAAGGTTCATTTTGATTTAATAATTTTATCTATACTATAACTTCCATCAACATTTTTGTAAAGCTCAGCCTCTACTTCACCGCACATAAATTGCTTATTTTTCATGTCCATATTACGTGTTGCTTCTCTTTTCATCTTTAAACAAGTTGATAAACTATCTTGAATTCTATGTTCAATTAAGCTTCCATTTATAAATAAACATAATGCAAATACTAATTTTACCACTAATGACTCCCATTACCGTTACTAAATTTTATATCTCTTGTTGAGTCTTTTAATTTTTCTATATCTTTTTTTAATTTTTCTATTTCTTTTTCATGATTAGATAACATTACACCTGTGTGTACATTTGCTTCTAACATTTTTTGCATCTTCTCAATCTGTGTTGCTTGCCATTCCAAGATCATGAATTGTTCCTGGTCGATTGGTTTTTGAACACTAGCCTCTAATAAATCTTTTTCAAACAATTGGTTTTTAGTTTCTAATTGATTTAATCTTTCAATTACACCGAAGGCAAACCACGCACCAACACAAACTGCTCCGATAATCATTAAAAGATTACGTAACGGTAAACCGATTTCAGTGTTTTCAGATAATCTTTTTATTGACATGATAGACACTCATCAGAATCCGAATCCAATTCTGCTAATGCTTCTTCTTTACATTGTTGACCACAAAACAAATCTAATTCATCTTTTGGTTCAAACTCTTTTTCACATTGTTTACATTTTTTAGTCATTTATACCTGCCCACCAGTTAATAAATTTTTGCCACCAACTAATTTTAACTTTAGATATTTCAACACACTGACATTTTTTCTTTTCAAATTTACAGTCCATACATATATTTAAACTCATTTTTTCTCCTCGATATTATAAAACATTTTGTCAGAATCTTCAGTTACCCAATCTCCTCCTTCAGCATCCCAATAAGTATTTTGTACTTTGTAGTCAGGCCAATCGTTATCAGTTGTGTAACTATTAACATGCCAAATGATTCTGTTATTTGGCTGCGCAGCATAGTTGCCGTTTTCTAGTGCCATTATGTGAGCGCACTTATGCTCTTGCGGAATTTCTGAATGTTCCGTGTTTAGTATATTAGTCTCTGGATGAGCCCAGTCAACCGTAAATAAGTATTGACCTTTGTAAAATTTTTTATCTTTACCTAGATATTTTCCGTCTATACCAGCCAACCAATCAAAGCAATGCACACTAGGATAGTAACTAAAACAATTCCACAGTTGAAGTTCGTTCGTCTGCATATCCGGCACATCGGCTCTGTCATAGTGTTTTTGGAAAAACGCTGAGATAGGCAAACGCCAAAAGCACGCACCATTGGGTAGCATGATGTTAAATAAGAGTGCGCGACCTGAAATAGAGACCAGACCAAAGATAACGCAGTCACTAAACTCTCCTTGATGTTCTTTAAGATCATAAAGATACTCCTTCCTTAGTTTGCAATATATTGGTGGTATGTTTGCATTTAAATAAGCCATAGTTTTTCATATTATAAAAAATCATTGGTTTCATATACTTTACCTATTTCAGGAAAATATATAATATTAAATTTTTCATCACAATTTGTCAATGTTTTTATCGCATCATAAACAGTGTTAACTAATGGTTCTCCGGCGAGATTAAAAGAAGTATTTAATAATATTGGAACATTAGTTATTTTATAAAATTCATCAATCAAATTATAATAATGAAAATTATGTTCTTTTTTCAATGTTTGAATACGACAGGTGTTATCAATATGTGTGATACCTGGAATATTATTTTTCTTAACATTAAAAACATATGACATAAATGGTGTCTCCTTTTTTGATTTTAGATTAAACCATTCATTTGCATTTTCATATAAAACTGTACCTGCAGTAGGTCTAAACCATTCTCTATGTTTTAATAAATTTATTTTATCTCTTGCATATTGATCTCTAGGATCAAATAAAAAAGATCTATTTCCTAAAGCTCTTTTACCCGACTCATTTCTCCCTTGATATATAGCTACAATATTTCCTTTTGATATAAATTCAGCAACTTGTTTTGGTGTTGTTTTAGTTCCTTTATTTTTAAGTAGATTAGTATAATCAGGTAAATCCCCTAAATATAAATTATCTATTTTTTTATTATTGAATTTATTTTTATTAGAATGCCATAAAGCAGCTCCCATAGACAAACCACTATCATCTGCAAATGGATCGACATATAAGTCTGGACATATATCTAATATTTTACTATTCAAAACAGTGTTTTGAAAAACTCCACCTGAAACACAAAGATTTCTTTTTTTATTTTTTATAATATTAGAAACATATTTTAATACAATTTCTTCTAGTTCACTTTGAACTGCTTTACATATACCCTGAGGATTATTTTTTATATGTTTATCAATTGAACCTCCAAACATGTCATAAACCATACCTTGAAAACTAGTAAAATGATTATATTTATTTTTAATAAATAAATTTATATAATTTGGTTTTTTTTCTGCATAAGAAGAAAGCCCCATAACAGATCCTTCTTCCTTAAAATTTAATAATTTTTTTACAATATTATACATGTTACCTAAACTAAATGTATTTAAAAAAACATGTTTACCATTTGCACCTTCTTCTCTTGATTCAAAAACTTTAAATATTTCCTTAAACTTATTATTATTAAAATAATATAGAGAAACTATTTCAGTAGCGCTTTTATTATTAAATAAAAAATTTGATCCATTCCCATCTATTATTAACGCAAAAGAATTTTTAAAACCGGAATTAAAAAAAGCGGAACATGCATGAAAAAAATGATGATTAACTTCAAATACAAGTTTTGAATATTTTATATTTTTTAATAAAAATTTATTTTTTACAAATTCTTCATGAAATTTATTGTTTTTTTTAGTATTTACAAAAATTATTTTATCAAAAATTTTGTTTGTATATTTTTCTAATAAAATTTCCCAGTTATTACTTTTTTTATTTTTATCTAATCTTTCTGCTTCTTGAAAATAAACAATATTACCATTATCAATTTCACATATAGAAGAATTGTGAGAATCATGTAATGCTAAAATACTTGACATTATTTTATCTCACCCCAATTGGGGCCAGACTCATAATCAACTTTGTTTGGAACTTCTAGTTCTACTGCTTGTTCCATGATTTCTTTTATTTTAGAAGCTTGTGATTCCGATTCAATAGAGAAATCTAGTTCATCATGTATTTGTATGTGAGATAATAAACCTTCCTTATATAAATCAACCATTGCTTTCTTAGTCATATCTGCAGCACTACCTTGAATTAGTTTGTTTAATGCTTTGTATGTAAAAGCTCTTCTTGTACCATTGTTGTGCCAATAGTTTTTCTTTGGATTACCTTTTTTATCTTTTATAATATTACCCTCAAAATCTTTTAAGTGTGGTCCCATCTCTTTCAGTTCTAACATTCTTTCATGATCTTCTGCTGGAACGTACGTACCCCAATCTGCTCCTCTTAGTATAGGTTCATACTTTGGAAAGCGACATTTCCTTTTTAGAAGAGTTCTAATCTGCGCTCTTTCTTGTGCTGCCGACATTACTTTATTCATTAGCTGTTTTACAAAAGGTGCTTGACCATGATACTGTGCAAACAGTTCTTCAGATTTTTCTTTTGAAACTCCTAACTGTTCCATCAATTTAGTTTTACCCATACCATAGAACAAACCAAGATTAATTGTTTTTGCTTGTGATCTTGGAATGCTTGCCATCTCAGCTACAATTTTGTGGAAGTCTGTTGAAGGGTCATTCTCATATGAATCTGCAATTGAATTTACAGACGGTAAAGAAAACTTTAATGCGTAGTGTGCAACGAGTCTTGGTTCCTGTTGCGAGTAATCAAATGTACCCCACTTGCAACCTTCTTCAGGTATAAACAAAGATCTAATTAAAGGCCCTGTCTCCGGATCCCTGGCGGGTATCTGCTGTAGGTTAGGATTAGAATAACTAAATCTACCTGTAACAGTTCCACCTTGATCAGAACGTATCTGGTTTATATCAGCATGTATTCTGCCATTATGTTCATGTTTAATAATAGAATCAATAAATGTAGTTCTAACCTTGTTAATTTTTCTAGCTTCTGCTATCATACCAACTACAGGATTTTTATGTTCATTAAGAAAACCTTTAGTAAAAGATGGTTCACCGGTAGGTGTTTTAGTATATGTTAAATTTAATTTATCAAAAAGTGGTGCGATACTTCTTGCAGCCATTAACTGAATGTCTATTCCTGTTTCTATTTTTATTTGTTGTAATAGGTTTTCTTCTTTTACTGCCAATGCTGTTTTCAATTGATTGGCTTTCTCGACATCTACCCGCACCCCTAGGAAGCGCATATCGACCAAACAAGGAAACAGATCTGTCTCAAGATTAAATACTTCTTGTAGATCATCTTCAATAATTACTTTTTTTAATTTTTGCCAAAGTTTAAAAGTTAAGTCTGCATCTTTTTCACCATAGGCTCCAACTTCCATTGCAGGCATTCTCCACATTTCAGCCTTAGGATCTAATCCTCTTTCTTTTGCTGCTTCATTTAATTTTGCTTCGTTCTTACCTTCACTTAAATGATGCCAAGACAAAGTATTAAGTGTAAATGAAAATCTATTCTCATCAATTAGTGATGCTGCAATCATGGTATCTATAATTAAACCATTGATTTTTATACCTAAATTACGTATCCAACATACATCATACATTGCATTATGAAATATTTTTGTAGCAGGTGATTCGCAAATATCTTTAAACCATTCTAAAGTTTTCTTACGATCTAAGTTAGGACCAATCTCATGTGCTATAGGAAAGTATCCTTTGTAACCATCTACAGCTACAGCTATACCAACTACTTCACCATTACCTATAATAGAACCAGAACCTTTTGATTTTAAATCAGGGTCACGTGTTTCTAAGTCAATTGCAATCTCATCTGCTTTTCTTAGATCAGGGTATTCATTAGGCATTACCCATTCTGTTTGTGGTACTATCACTTTTTCTTTAAATCTTTCATTGTTTTTATTTCTAATTCACAATAGTGTATTATTTTTTCTAAATCTTGTATACCGTTTTTGTTTAAATAACGACACACATACTTTATAACGTTTCCCTGAAAAAAGGAAAGGCCATTCTTAGAAATAAATTCATAAGGCTGAATGTGAAAGTCTTTGTAGTGAGATCCTCCAATTTGTTTATCTTGTGGAAATGCTTTGTCAAACATATCTTTACTACTCATAACTGATACCCCTTTCTATTTTTATTTAGTTTTAGTTTATATAAATTGTTACGTGCTCTTGTAGTTCCTACGTACCAAACTCTATGCTCTTCATCTTTTTTATTTTGACTTTGATTGATAGCTTTAATTATTTTATCTCCCATATCCAAACATAGAATTACATTATCTTGTTCTCCACCTTTGATAGCATGAATAGTTGATAACCATATTCTTGCAGGTTTTTCTAAATCTTCTTTGTTCTCTAACAAATGTAATAAATATTCTTTGTCATTATCTTCAGCTATTCTAAAAGCTTGAAACCAATTCTGATCTGGTTTCCATTTGTACTCACCAGTAAAATCTTTTATATCTTTTATCTCTTCTTCTGTTAACTCTTTACCTTTACACCATGCAGTATAGTTATTCATAGCAGTATACATTCTAGTTTTTATACTCTTACCTCTGTTGCTTTCAAAATATAAACCTTTAGCAATAAGCATATCTTGTATTGTTAAAAGCTTTGATACTGTTCTAGTTAGAATAAACCATTTATCTTTTGTTAAATCTATTTCATCTAAATTATAGATGTCTTCACATATACCTTTTTCATTTCTTGGATAATACTTTTTTAATTTTCTTAGCCCTATTATATTACTTATAGGTATAGTTGATTGAGCTTGTACTGCTTTAGATATTCTTTTTGATTTATTTAAAATTCTTTCTTTTGCAGGTTCCTGTATAAATCTTCTGACATCTGCTCCGGCCCATTCAAAGATAGCTTGGTCATCGTCTCCTGCTAAATATATATCTTTAGTTTTAGCTTTTAAAATATCATACAGTTTCCACTGTAAAGGTGATAGATCTTGAGCTTCATCTATAAATACTACATCAAAGCTTGGAATTTTATCTGATGTATCAACCAACATTTTAATCATGTCATTAAAATCAAATAAGTTTTTTTTATTTTTATATTCAATTAAGTTGTCATGTATATGTTTTAAAGTTTTCCAATTAACATTCTTTGTATCATGCTCTTCTAAATCAAACTCTTCTCTTACAGTTACACATCTGTTAACTGCTTTGTGTATGATTTGAAAATATGGATTTTCAAAACCAAGATAGAAAGATTCATCTTTGTTATATCTATCGTAGTATTTAATTTGTAAATTAACTTTCTTACCAAACTCTTCGTAATGATAAGGCTGCATTACATTATCTTGATTTATATTATCTAAACAATCGAAACCTAGCGAGTGTAATGTTCTAAAGTAACTTAGTCTTCTAGGTGATATAGGTAACATTCTTTCTTTCGCTTCACCTGCAGCTTTCTTTGTAAATGCAAAGTAACCTATTTTATCTAAGGGTGTACCACTTCTAATGTATGCTTTAGCTCTAGATATTAAACGATACGTCTTACCTGTACCAGGAGGACCATAGTATTTATAGATCATACTATCTCATCTTCACGTTCTATTTTAATAGTTTCTTTTATCTCTTCTGGTTTCTCAAAAAGAAACATAGGTATCCTCGCAACTCTTATGGGTTTAAAATAGTTTCCATCATCATCTTGTCCTGGAAATCTTTTTTGTTTACCAAAAAGTGCTTTCTTATTTTCATCTGTTTCTGAATTGTTATCAAATAATTCATTAGATATCATGTAAGATGTTTTCTGTGCATCATACTTCCACTCTTCGTTTTTTAATTTGTCAAAGAATTTATCAAACACAAACCATGCAAAGTCTTTTTCTACTAATGGTCTTCCACTTTCAAAAGACATGTAGCTTGTTGCCTGAGGCCCGTATATATGCTTTTCTAAAAGTTTTTTAAGAACTTCTATTGGACTTGTACCTTCTGCAGGTTCTATAATTTCTATTTTATCTTTAGGACTGCTTAATGATTTAAGTATAAGTTTGAATTGCTCTTGTTTAATTGTAGGTGCTACTACTAAAGCTTGTTCAAACAATACTATAACAAAATCATTAATCTGAGTTAGTTTATATGTATTTTTAAAATGAAGTTGAACGTTTTCATCCTCTCCATCTTTTACCGTTAATCTCCATTCTGGATTAGGTTTGTAATTTATTTTCTGTAAATTACTTAGTTCTGGAAAATTAGGTTTACCATCCGACATCACTCCATATTGTCTTTTTGTACATAAAGCTTTCATACAGTTAGGTTGTAGTAATGGATCTGTACAAGTAAAACCTTTGTTCTGTTTCTCCCAGTTTTTTATTTTTGATTTTATATGATCATCTGTCCAATGTTCATCAAAAGAAAAGTAATTTCTACCTGCTTGTAGTACCATCTTCTGCCAACTATCTGCATATTTTTTTTTAGCAAACACCATGTAGTTATATAAAAATCTATCTCTACCATCAGTAAATGTCATTTTTTCTTTAGTTAGTTTTTGTAGACATGGTGGACCATCATTAAACTCTTCTCCCCCACCTTTTAATTCATTTAAAACTAAATCTTCTTTTATCTTTTTAAAATTTTTAGGATCAACTAAATTTAATTTAACTGTCTCTACAAATTTTTGAAAAGACATTGTAGTACCATCTATATCTAACGCTTTTCTATCATCACCGTTGTAAGGTAGATTAATAAAATTTCCATTTGATAGTGTACCATCACTAGATTTTAATTGAGTTTGTTTTGGAAATATTTCTGTACCTTGTGCTAACTTAAATACAAATAATAACTCTTCTAAAAAATCTCTAATCTGTTTTGCTTTTACCAATCGAGTAGTGAACACATATAAATGTAGTCCACCACTCTTGGATAGGATAGGTATGATTGGCAATTCCTTTTGTTGAATTATGTCTAAGTAAAATTTTCTATCTATTGGATATGTATCTACATCTATTGCACCAAATCTTGCCAAACCTTCATCAGTACATGGTTGTATCCCAATTGATTTTACTCCTTTAATATGATCTTGATAATCTTCGTCAGTGACTGGTATCTTAGCCCACTCGTGTTTCCATTTCTTTTTACCTGTTTCCGGATCGACGTATCCGTCATCTACTTTACAGACACCATAACTTCTCTGAAGTCCTGTAAAATATTCTATGTATTCTTTCATATGTTCCTATCCATTTAATTTTTTAAAGGCGGGCCAGTCTCCCGGCCCTACCTTTTCTTGCAAGTGTCCCCTTAGGGAATTAGATAATATCTTTAGATTTTGGTTCTTCAACTTTTTCGTACTTAGGTTTATTTAAACCAGACGATACTTGTTGATGAAACTCTTGACCCATTTGATACAAAGATGCATCTTTTTGATCAGAAACATCTAACATTCTAACCAATGATGGTTTGTATATATGCCAAGTTTTATCACCCGCACTTTTTTCAGCAGTCTGTAATTTAAACATTGCAGAATAAGCTGCCGGTTGGAAAGAACCTTTCTCATCTGTCATTGACAAATTAGAAATAAGATCGTTCAACTTTCTAGCAGGTGTAAGATTAGATGATCTCATCGTAATCACTGCTTTTCTTGGTGCACCATCTACCATTGCAATTACAAAAAAGTACATAGTTTTTTCAAGATAATTACCATTTGGTAATCTATATTTTATACCACGCATTTCTTCTTTTGCATTATCAGGTGGAGTTAAATGTGTTCCAACAGGTGCTGATGGGCTATCTCCCATTTCTTGCCACTCTGGATATCTAGTCTGCGTATGCGCTATAATTACATCTATACCTTTGGAACCATCAATTGGTTGTCCAAAACTATTAGAATATATCATTCCAGGATCTGCTCCTTCAACGTGTTTAGCACTTCTTGAGTTACACTCTGGCGATAGTTGATGTAAGATTTTCAGAATCGGTGTTGATACGTCATCTGATTTAATTTCTTCTGCACCTTTACCTGAATCAGCTCTTAGGTTTACAGAAGTTAGTGCACCTGCACTATTCTTTTTAACGACTTGTTTGTCCATACTATTTCTCCTTATTAGTTTAGTATTTTATTAGTTTATTTTTTATTAGTTACACTAGTTCGGTTTCCCTCTAGTGTATTAAATAGATCAACGGGAACTTCATTACCTTGTTCTTTCCATTCACGCATCACTACAGTGAGTCGAGCGTGGTGAACCTTCTCTTGTTGAGTTGGTTCATAGCCACGCTCCCTCGCAAGGCTAGCGTATTCGACAGCCTTGTTATCTTCGCCTTGACCAAATGATACTGTAATATTATTATCAACAATATCACCTAAGCCATTGTCTCGAAGCCATTGTATACCTTCCTCTTTTTTATCTGCTTTAAAGGAGGCAAAAAACTTTTTATTTATTGATAGTTCAGAACCATCTTTTAGTTTTAAAGTTTTTAAATTTTGTTTTTCCATTATGTCTGGAATAGTATGTTCACTAATATATTTTTCCTGTTCTTTAAGTTCTTTTAATTTTATTTCTGTTGCTAATATCTGTGCACCAACAGACTTAAACTGTTCTATCGCTTCTGATAATTCATTGACATCAACTTTATCAGTTTGATCTGGCGCATCTTTTCTTAAATTTATATCCATAATATTTCCTTTCGTAAAAGGTATATAGGATTATTATATCCAAATGTCAATACTAGTTTTGAAAAATATTTATCTCGATTGGATAATAAGTTTTTTCTTGTCTGTCCCATTTTAACAATTTATATTTCCCGTTTGTCATATCAGAAACAATAGAACATGTCACTCCAATAATTGCAGGATCACCAGATAATAATAAATAATCATTGGTTGTAAAATCTCTTAACTTATCTCTTATTTGAAAAATTAATGGACCAGGTGAAAAAATCATTTGAGCTTTTGTAGGAAGCATTACCGTAATTTCGCCATACTTTTGTGCACCCATCACATTATATTTGGGTTGACCGGTTTCTCTGTCGACAGGAATGTCTTGTACTAAATATACTTTACTCATTGACTTCTATACTTTTAACTTATATATACATGTTTAGAAAGAAAAAGCAAACTATGAACTATAAATTTAAAACTAAGCCGTATGGCCATCAATTAGATGCGTTAGAAGCATCTTGGAATAAAGAAGTATTTGCCTATTTTATGGAAATGGGTACTGGAAAATCTAAAGTATTATTAGATAATGCAGCCGTTCTCTACGATAAAGGTGAGATTAATGCATTGTTATTAATTGCACCAAAAGGTGTATATAAAAACTGGTTTGACTCTGAAATTCCTACACACTTACCAGATCATATTAGTAAAAAAATTGTACTTTGGAAAACATCAGACAAGTCTATTAAACAGATTAAAAAATTAAATACTTTGTTTGAATCAGGTGCTGATCTACGTATTTTAATTATGAATGTAGAATCATTTTCATCAGGTAATGGTTCAGAATTTGCACATAAATTTTTATCAGCACATCCTAAATCAATGGTTGCAATTGATGAATCTACTACAATTAAAACACCTACATCTAATAGAACTAAAAACATTTTAAAGTTAACTAATCATTGTAAATATAGAAGAATACTTACAGGTTCTCCTGTAACTAAATCACCTTTAGATTTATATAGTCAATGTCAATTTTTAGACCCGTGGTTGTTAGATCATCAATCTTACTATACTTTTAAAGCCAGATATTCTGTATGTAAAAAAATACAAGTTAATGGACGTCAGATAGAAATTATAGTTGGATATAGAAACTTAGGTGAGCTGTCCGATAAAATAAAAAACTTTTCAAAAAGAATTTTAAAAGAAGATTGTTTAGATTTACCTGAAAAAACTTTTGTCAAGCATTATGTTGAGCTTACAAAAGAGCAGAAAAAAGTATATGAGCAAATGAAAAAAGAAGCAATAGCTTTTTTAGATGGCAAGATGCAATCATCAGCTACAGTTATGACTCAATTAATGAGACTGCATCAAATTACTTGTGGACATTTTACTGCAGATGATGGTACCATAAAAGATTTGCCTTGTAGTAGGCTTGGTGAATTAATGAACATACTTGAAAACGTAGAAGGTAAAACTATTATATGGTCCCACTATACACATGATGTAAAAAGAATAATTAAAGAAATTAAAAGAGTATATGGTGATGATTCTGTTGTAGATTATTATGGTGCAACAGATACTGATGCTAGATCAGCTAACATTAAAAAATTTCAAAACGATGATAAGTGTAGATTTTTTGTAGGAACTACTCACACTGGTGGTTATGGTATTACATTAACTGCTGGTAGTAATATGGTTTATTTCTCAAACGGTTATGACCTTGAGAAACGTCAACAATCAGAAGCACGTATTGATCGTATAGGTCAAACGCAAAAAATGACTTACATTGATATAATGAGTCAAGATACTATTGATGAAAGAATTGTAAAAGCTTTACGTAGCAAAGTTAATATTGCAAATGCAATTATGGATGAAGATATTAAAGAATGGATATAGCGATTATAGTCCCCACTACAATCAATCCCGGCAGCTGAGTGCCCAACCTCCCAAAATAATTACAGTTTTTGTAATAGAATAAGTATAACACCGGCCATACCCGACATTAATGCACCTGTTGCTACTAAAAATATTTTTTCTATTCTATTTATTTGTGATTGTAAATTGTTAATTTTATCATGAGTTTGTTTCTGCATGATACGACATAACTTTTCGTGAGATTCTATTTTTTCTAGTGCAACATTTTTAGCCATTATAGTAAACTAGTTAAGCCTCCATATAGATATTGAACTCTACCACCTCTAGCAAAACCATCATCTGCACTTCCAGAACCTTGGTTTGAAGTTCCATCATTAGCTCCACCGGTTGCACCACCAACACTTCCTCCACCCATATTATTTCCATCAGCAGTAACTTGTCCAGTATCTGTAAAAGGTCCAAAACCTACATTAGCGTCTATTTCTCCTAAACCTGGTCCAAAAGCTGATGGTCCCATTCCATCAAGATTACCTTCACCGTCTCCTCCTTCATCTCTCGATAAAGCATTATTTACTTTATTACCTAAAAAAGCTCCAACTGGTCCAAACGCAAGTCCACCTATTATACTTCCAATATTGGTATTATTTTTAATTGCATCAAATAAACCACCAATTGAAGTTATCCCCGCATTATTTGTTGTATCAATATTACCACTAAAATCATCGTCATTACCACCATAACTCTGTGGTATAATATTAGATCTTAGTAATAAAATTTCTTCTGGAGTTAATCCAACGTTTTGAACTTGTTCTACAGGTTCTTGAAGTGCAATTTGTGGTGGTGGTTGGTATAGACTACGTATACCAGATACATCTGGCAGTGGTTGATTTAAATAATCAACTACATTCTGACCTAACCCAAATCTTGTATCATATAAAGCCATTATGCTAATCCCCTTTGTCTTAGACGTATTTGTTTCTCTTCATCAGATAATAAAGCATTCTCTGTATTAGTCAAACCCTGATTCATGACGCCTGCTGCCGGTACCGCTGTTGTTTGTACAGCTTCTTGACTAGGCATTGGTGTAGGTGGTAATGCTGATTGACCTTCAGGTTCTGTATCAGGTAAAAATTGTTCTAAATCTAATTCAAAATCACCATATAAATTTTGTATTTCTAGTAAGTTTTTCATAGCTTCAAGCGTTCCTTCTGCACCTAAGAATGGATTAGGTTGACCACCTTTAAATGCAATATCTTCAAATCTCTCTTGTAGTTTTTCTGATGGAAAGAAAGGTTTAAACTCACCTGATAATAGACTATCTAGTAAAGAAGTAGGTATACCTCTTTTTTCAAATATCTCTTCTAGTTTATTAGGATTTACACCTAGCTTCATAGCGTTTCTAATATGATCTAATGCTTGTTTTCTTACATCAAACAAAGCTTTGTTAGCAACGTAGTATCTTTCAATTACATCTTTAGGTGTCTTAGGTGCACCTGATAACACACCAAACTTACCTCCTGTAAATAATTTAGTTGCCTCTGATTGGCCACTTCTAAGATCATATAAATAAAAACCTAATGCTTTTTCTGGATTTATCTTTTCTAATCTAAAACCAAAGACTCCTGCTAATTCTTTTGGAACTTCATAAAGTGTTGGTCCTTTACCTGGTATACCTTTAGCTCCTTTGTAAACTCTTTCAAAAGGTGCTGTAGTAGGTTTTAATGTTTTAATTACGTGTTGCATTCCAATTACCATTTGTTCACCAAGTGGTGTAGTATCATTCCAAAGTTCTTGTCCTTCTCTTGTTCTACCACCTCTTAGCATAATATCTGCAAATGCTTCTGAGTAAATAGATTCTGATATAAATGGCGATGCTGTTTCACCTGCAGCTTTTGCAATACCTTCGATAAAACCTTTTAATAATATTTCTTCATCATCAACACCTTGTTGAATGTTTGTAAGTAAACTTTGAAATGGTCTTGTAAGTGTATCGTAAACATTATTCTTAGACCAGTCTGTGTAATATAATTCACCAGTATCTGGGTCTCTGACAAATATTAACTGTGAATTTTTTGACCATGGTGCTACGAAATCTCTAGCTGCATCTGCTTCATCTTGAGTGACTCCGTAAATTGCTTGTGAACCTTTTATTAATCCATATGGAATTATACCCATAGCAGCTGTAGTACCTATTAGTCTTTTCATACCTTCCGCTTTCATAGGGTTAGTGCTAGTAATAGGATTTATTTTACCTGTAATTGGGTCTTTTAAATCTTTTATAATTTGTCTAAATATACCTGCACCTGTTCTAAATACTTCTGAAGGCCAAGACATAAAGTTACCAAGTGGGGATACACGCATAGCTCTTACAAACTCACCAACCTTTGCATAGTTTGGAACGGTATCTTGTACAATCTGCGCAACTTCTTTTTTCAATGCATCGTCAGATATTTTAACACCTGCTTTTTTATATAAGTCACCTCTTTTAATTAATTGTGTTTCATAGTTTACAATTTTCCAAATATCATCTTCAGCAACATATAAGTCTTGCATAAACTTACCTGCTTTTTTAATTCCTCTAGAAGTTTTTTTACCTAATGTGTTTAACATAGGTTTTAAAATACTATCTGTTGCAAGATTACCTTCACCAAACCTAACGTCTTTCATTAGATTCCTAAGATCACCAAGTCTTACGTTTGTATTTACAATACCTAACTCTAAATATTCTCTATATTTTTCTTGTGATAATTCTTTTCTAGGACCACCAACTTGTACAGTTCCAAATGCATTTTGCATAGCTCTTGCAAAAACTCTTGGGTCAGAAAGTATGGCACCGTTTGCTACAGAAAAAGCAGCTGAACTTAAAAAGTTTCTTATGTGTGTAGGTATAGATAGAATTGTTTTAGCGTATTGTGCACCAGCTTTTGGTGTTAAAATTCCATATCTCCAAGCAGCTGAAAAAGTTTTACCTAATGCACCACCAGTATCACCCCTCATAAAATCTTGTATCTTTGATACGTTTGTAAAACCTTCTGCTATTTCTCTTGTAGTATATGTATTAGATAATCTATTTACTAAAACACCTTCTTTGAAATATTCTTTTACATAATCATCCATCTTGACAACTTCTGCTTCTGGGCCAAACGCTCTTTTTGCAGACAAAGGACTATCGTGAAAAAAACCTCTTTGACCTAATGGAGTATCTGTTTTAGCAGCAGCTTTTAATGCTTCATCAACATCCAATATTTCATCAAACAATTGATTTTTTCTTGCTATTGCCGATAATCTATTTGTACCTTCAAAGATAGAATGTCTTACGTCATTTATTTCACCAAATAGTTCTCTAAATATTTTAGAACCTTTACCAATAACTTGTATTTCTTTTTTACCACCTGGTAAATTTTTATTTAAAGTTTGTGAAAACGTTTTTAAACCTATAGCATCATCTGCAGACTTAGATAAATTTTGATACATAAAAGTTGGAAGTGTATCTTTTGATGGGTCCATCTTTCTAACTTGTTTTATAATATCATTTACCATTCCTTCTGCTTCTAAATCAGTAATTGGATTTTTATTTTTGGCTGCATATCTCATAAATAATGCTTTTGTATTATCTACAGCTTCTCTTGTAGGTTTGTATTTTTGAAAAAAACCAGATTCGGCATCTTCAAATATTTCAAATGTATTACCAATATAGTTTTTAACTCTGTTACCCATGATCTTTCTTAGATCTTTAGTAACACCTGTTGGTAAGTCTACTTTTCCTCCAGGACCTGCTGCAGTAATTTCTAATAAATCATTAAATTCTTTTCTTGTTTTATCTAAAATATCTACAATTTTATTACCAGTTGCTACACCTTTATCAGTTCCTATTCTTTTATTAACTGTTGTTAAAACTTGTTTTTTTAAATTAGAGTCTAAAGGTTTTGTTAAGTCTCCTTCAAATAATGTGTCGTCTAATAATTTTAAAAAAGACTTTCTTTCTTCAACAGCTGATGCATTAAAGAATTTTCTAAACTCTGGAAATACTTTATCAATCTCTTTATCTATTCTAGCAACTTGTTCTTCAGAAAAGTTAGTATCTCTCATACCTCTAGCTTGCTGTTGTTGTTTTGCTGCAGCAATCTGCTCTGGTTTTGTACCTCTAAATCTAAATATAGAAGCTAATTTATCTAATCCTTTTTCTAACTTAGAACTACTATAGGCAAGTTCTTTACCTTTGGTTGCTAATAATTTTGCACTTTGTCCTACACCATATACAAAAGGTGCAAGAAGAACGGACTCTGATCCAAATCTAACTCTATTTAATAATTTTCTTGTTGCATCTTCTGAAACATCTGGTTCTACATCTCTATCTAATTCAGTAGGACCTTTTTCAAATAAGTCTCCGAAGGTTCCTATCTTTTCATTATCAACTACAAGTACTTCACCTGCACCACCACCAAGTGACATAACTGCAAATCTTTTTTTACCAGTTAAATTATTTAGTTTAGATGCTTTATCTACACCTTTTTTTAAGTTGGGATTTTTAGGATCAACATACCTACCAGATTTTTTAGCTTTGATAGCTTTCTTAGCTAATTTATTAGCGATAGCATCTGCTGCTTTTAAAGTTAATTTAGCTCCTGCTGTACCAAATCCAACCAATTGAGTTAAGGCTTCTGATATTTTACCGGCTGCTCTCTGTTCTGCAACTTCTTCAAATGGATTTATTTCATCAAAAAATTGTTCTACTTCTGCTGCAGCACTAACTGTTGAACCTTTTGTAGAAGGTAGGTTTAATAACTGTCCTGCTCCTAAGTCCATTAGTTCTGCACTTATAGAAACTACTCCTTCTGGTATTTTTATACCACCTGATAACACACCAGCTGCAAAGGAAGTAAGACCACTTACCTCATTATTTTCTTGTGAACCTAATTCAATATCTGTTTCATCGATACCAGCTTTTACTAAGTCTTGTTGGTTTTCAGTTTGGATTATTTTTTGTTTTTCTTTTTCCTCCAACTCACGGGGTGTTAGAGGTTTAAATCTCGGATCGTCTAGGCTCAAAGTAGCCATAACTTACTCCTGTATTTCAAATGTTAATGGGTCTAATCTGTAAGTTCCACCTGCATTATCGAACACTAAAAAATCTGCTGAAACTGGATCATAGATAATATCTCCTGCTTGATATCTATCTGTAGGTAGAGCTAAGATTTGTCCTTTTGTATCAAAAGTATATGGTTTAAAACCTTTGTACTTTGATAATATTTCAGGTTCGGCTTCTCTTCTAAATTTAGTCACATTAAATGCAGTTAGATCAGGTGCTGATTTTACTGCAGGATTTTTACTTTCTGAATAAGTTGTTGTTAAATTTTTAACAACATTTTCAAATGCTGGTGTTACTTGTTCAGTTCTAAATTCAGATGCTCCAGGATTATCTACTTTAAATTGTAATTCAGCTAATTTATCTTCACCTTTTTGTATTTGAACAGCTATTTTATTTTGTCTATCTGCGTCTCCTTCAGCTGCAGTTAAATCTCTTTTCAACGTAGCTATTTCTTGTGTTATTCTATTTTTTTCAGCAGCTGCTTCAGAAGTAATATCTGCTTCAACTCCAGCAATAGCTACTTCTCTATTAAGATTTTGTTGCGATTGTTTTGATTTAAAAAAATCAGATGTAGGTTCTTCAAATGCTTTTGCTAAATTACCTAATGTACTACCACCACCTGTTTCAGATAAACCACGTAATCCACCTTGTATTAATAATTGTGCTACAGGATCAAATGCTGGTTGTTCAAATTGTCTATAAGCTTCTCTAATTCTATCAGAAGGTTTTTGTTTTCCAACACCTAGTTCATCAGACTCAGCATGCATTTCTCTATCTACAATACCGGTCATAATACCTCCACCGACTTCTCCACCTTTTCTGAACATTGGTCTTTTAAAAGTTTTACTCATTATTTTTGTGCAAAATTATAATTTACAGGAGTTGGATTAAACGCTTTGTATATTCCAGCAAGTGTTGATGCTGCACTTAATCCAGTTTGTAATGCACCTGGTGTAGGTTGAACTGTTTGTTGTGTTTGACCAGGATATCCTGAGATTAGACCCATGATGCCTGAACCCAGAGTCTGTGCTGCTTGAATGCCTTGTTGAGATTGTGCTTGACCTAATTGTTGTTGTGCAGTTAATTCAGCTTGTCTTTGAGCTTGGTTTACTCCACCAAATGTAGATAAAGCTCCAACATCTTGACCTAAGAATTGTTGTTGTGCTCCACCTAAAGCTAATTGTTGATTAGCCAATGCTTGTTGTTGATTAGCTAATAACTGCTGTTGTCCAAATGCTTGTCCTGCAGCTTGTTGAGCTTGACCAAAACCTTGTTGTAATAGTTTCGCTTGGAGTGCTGCTCTGTTTCTGTCAGATGCTTGTTGATACTCTGCTCTTTGTACACCTTCACGGCCACCACCAAATGCACCAGCACCAATTGCTTGTGCTGCTAATCCAGGTAAACCTTTCGCTGCCTGTGTATCAAACTCTGTTAATGTTGCGTTAATTACATCCTGTTGATAAGGAGACATAAATTGTTGGTAAGCTTGTGGACCTACAAATTGACCAGCTAAACCTGCTTGAGTTCCAGCTTGACCAGCCTGTGCAGAAGCTGAAGTTAAAAATGGTTGATATCCACCTATACCACTAAGTGCTGTTGCCTGTGCGTATTGTTGAAGAGGGTCTTGACCTGCAACAAACTGAGGACCTAAAATCTTAGATAAGTCTTGTTGTGAAAAATCACCAACTGCTGTTTGCAGTTGTGCTAAATATGGTTTTGCAGCTGCTTCTATAAACTCAGGTGGTTGTGTTACTTGTGTTATTGTTTCAGCCATTATACTCTTCCTCCGTTTTCTAATGTTTTCATCATAGCGTACATTCTTTTTGCCCCTTTATTAACATCACCATCACCAAATTGTCTAACAGCATCAGCTGTCATTACAAATTCATTGTTTGCTAACATCGCAGGGATGTCATCTGCCTTTTCTTTTACACCAACTGGAGGAATAAATCCACCTGTTTCTCTTAAATCTAATTCAGTAACTCCTGCAGGGTTTTGATTTAATGGTAAACCTTCTATACCTGCTGCTTGAATTGCGTTAGTTTCTGGATTATCAGTACCGAATGCATAACCTACTCTACCACCTGCAGCATAGGCACCTTGTCCTGATGTGTATTCTGATAAATCAGATGCTATTTGTGTCTCTAATCCTTGAGGATCGTTTTCAAATAATCTTTGATTTTCATATGCTTGTCTTAATTTTGTTTCTAATGCTCCAACATTTCTATTTACTGAAAGGTCTTCTTGTTCCTGTTGAGACAAACTTCCTAATACACCACCTAATAAACTTGTAGTTAACATTCCTTTATTGTTTCCAATAAATTTTGATACAGCCCCACCACCTGGTAAACCACCAGTTAATGAACCTAAAGTTGCACCTATACCTTGTTGTCCAAATAAACCTGTAGCTGGACCAAACATAGAAGCTCTACCAAATAAACCACCTCCAAGCGCACCCGGTGCTCCAGGTATACCAAAACCTATTGCAGCTAAAATTGCAGCTTTGCCTAAATCAGATTTAGCAAATTTTTTAACACCTTTAGCAACACCTTTAACAGCACCAGTAACACCTTTAACAGCTTTTTTTACAAAGCTACCTAAACCATATTGTTGTCTAGGTTGAAGACTCATGATGCCTCCACCCATACGTAATTGTCTGTTCATTTGTGATCTGCTTATTGCCATATTTTAAATATAATTATACTGTTGAGCAGGTTTAGATTCCTGTAAATACTATACTTTATTTGATTTTTTTATGAACGTCAACACGTTTTAAACCGGTCAACATATCATAAAATCTACCACAATATTCATGATCTCCGATGTGAGATATATGGTCCATTACATAAACATATACTTCACCACCAATGTCAGACCATCTTTGACAGAATCCAAAGTCTTCACCGTAGTATCTTTTAGTTTCTGGGTCATGTAGTGTATCAAATAAATTATAAAAGTTTTCTTTTGCTACCTCTTTACCGTTAATAACAGTAGGTTGGTATATCTTTAATTCAGGATGATTATCTATTAATCTCTCTATTACATTTCTTTTAATTAACATACAGCCTGTAGGAGCATGAGTTACTTGCATAACTCCTTTATCTACTATCAGCTCGTTCTTACCGGTCTTGATTGGATACATATACCCTGCAGACAGTAAATCTTGTTCTGATTTAACCATGTCGGTTTCTTTTATATTCTTCCACATCTTCTCTGTTTCAAACATCTTCATTGGATATGGACATGCGATAATGTCTTTATCTGCTTCAATCATTTTAAATATAGTCTCACTCTTAAATGAAATGTCAGAATCTATAAATAGTAAGTAATCATAATTATCTTTATGATTTAAAAACTCAGCTACACATAAGTTTCTACCTTGTGTAACTAATGATGATTTTAATAAACTAAAACTAACCATTATGTTTCTTTTCATACATTCTAACTGAAACTTTAAAACTGCTTGAGTGTAGTGCATAGATACTTCACTATGACATGGAGTACATACCATTATTTTATATGGTGGTTTTGTTACACCTAATTTAATTTCAGTTACATTAGAATTTACTTTTTCTATTTTTTCTGTTTGATAAGTATCTTTATTAGCTGTAGTTTTTTCACTAAACCATATAGGTTTATTATTGTCCATTTATTGCTCCTTGTAAAAATCTGGTCCAACTTATTGACTTAACATTCCAATTATAAAATCGATTGACATAATCTCTCTGCATCTTTAAATGATCCTGGATGCCTGGTGCCTCTAGCGATTGTGCAGCAACTTCTATACCTTGTGCAAATTTTCTAGCTAAAGACTCATAGTTATTAGAGTATGGAATGTACATTGGAAACTCGGCTCCGGTTTCAAACAATGCACCATAGTTTGTACTGACACAAACTAAACCTGCAGCCATTGCTTCGATTAAAGATATGCAAAACGTTTCTTCCCAGATACTAGGGTAAACAAATAATCTATAATCTTTTAAATGTTGTTTTATATATTCATTGGGTTTGTAACCTATATAATTTACATTAGGTAGTTGTCTTGCTTGATCATATAATGCTTTGTACTGATCATCTGTTTGGTCATGAAAACTTTTACCATATACTTCAGTTGATGAATATACATCTAAACTGATTAAGGGATTTTTAACAAGTTGCATTGCACCTAACAAAACACTTAATCCTCTCCAAGGTGTGCAATGATGTATAATTTTTATCGGATCACCTTTCTTATATATAGTTGGTATAGGTTCAATAGTATCTACACCATTTTTAATTACTAGAGATCTCTCTAATGGTATATCAAACATCATTCTAAATTTTTCAAAGTTCCAATTAGAATTAAATACATACCAATCATATTTTTTATGATTAGATTTATCTTTAAACCATGGAGCTAAATTCGGTTGATCATATGAATTTTTTTGCCAAAGTATATTTATTTTATCTTTAGATAGTGGAATAGACTCAGGTACAGACGTACATATTTGTACTTGATCTAATAATTTAGGATCAACATATTTTCTTAGATATTCAAATTGAAGCTCTGTCCCGCCTCTAGGATTATTGTTTGTTAATAACATAACTTACTGATGTCCTCCAATAGGGTATTTTTTTTATTTCTTGTGATTTATGTAATTTAGTTTGTTCAAATAATATAAAATCTCCTGTATTATATTTTATAACCTTTCCTTCTATATTAAGTTCTCCTCCCCATTCTTCCGCCCATTGCGGTGTAAAAAATCCTACAATACTATAATCATTTATTTTACCATCTGAATGAAATTCAGTATAGTGATTATCATTTTGAGCGTTTAAAGCAATTCTTTGTATTTTTCTATTTAAATTAAAATTATGTTGTTCTAATAACTTTTGATTTATTCTATCAAATAAACAATTAAAATATCCTATCCAATATTGATTATTAAAAACGACTTTACCATCTTCTATAAAAGTAACTCCTGGAAAAGCTCCTCCCATTGAATCACCATCAGATCTTCTATTTAAATTCCAAATGTTATCACAGCTTAATCCTTTATATAAAAGAAAAGAATCTTGTGTAGTTAAAACATTATTTATTATTTTTATCATTTATTATCCTTTCCATAATTTTATATGCAGTAATAACTTCAGGAGTAGTAGCATAATCAGGACTACAACATATAAATATCACATCATATTTTTTTTGTTTTATATAGTTAATATTGTTATCAAATTTAAATGATCTTAAATGCACAAGATCGTTAAGATCAATATGATCAGAATTAGGATTAGATATCCATGTGTAGTTAATTTTGTTTTTAAATATATGCGCTAAATGAAATAACCAATTTCCTTCATATAAAATATTTATGTCTTTACCGTAATGAAAATCGTGATGATGGTCTATATTTGTTAAGTTATATTCATCATAACCATGAACAAATAATGGAAATATATCTTTATGAGAATATGCAGTTTTTATATTTGTATGATTGTAAATTAAAGGTATTGCAAAACTTAATAGTTCTTCTTGTTGTTTTAAATTAGTTATCCAATCACAGTCTATTGATAAAACATCAAGTTTTTTCGTTGTCATTTTTCTGATTCATTACTTTCTGAAATACTTGTAGACCTTTATTGGTAACTTGTACTGTAATGTCTTCTACAATGTTTGGTCCTTCTACTTTCTCTTTTGATACTTCTCCTGTCTCAGTATTTCTGTATGTGGTTATAGTTGTACATTCTATTTTAGGTATATCATGAGTATGTGGAACATCTCCATTTTCATGAGAATGTGTAATACCATTATCGTGTGTATGCTCTATGTTCTTTTTATCCATTTTCTTGAGATCTATCTATCAGAAGATAACTGATTTGTCCAGTAATCTCATTTGCAGATCCTGCTTTTATTTTTAATATGTCTCCACCCTCTAAGTTAATAACATCTTTAGCTAAATTTTCCGAAGATTTATTTAGTTGTGCGTGTGCTATTTCAACATCTGAACCACCTGATTTTTTTAAATATAAATCTACATCAACATTACTAGATGTGTCATGGCTCGCTTGTACAGATTTAACAATTGCAATTGCTGATGTACTAATTGTTAACACAGTTGTTAAAGTATCTGTTGTTAAATTAAATGTTTCGCTTTTATAAAAATTTGCCATTAACCAAAAAACCAGTTTTTCTGGTCTTCCTCATTTTTTAAATCTTGTTGAAAAGAAAAGTTTAATTCTGTTTTGATTGTATCAATTGCTCTAAGAATTTGTCTTTGATTGTCTGATTCGTATTCTTCACTTGGTTCTGGTATATATGCAGTTACTTTAGCCATTATCTTCTTCCATCCGGTTGTGCGTCAAGTCTTAGAGTACCATATCTCCAAGTTTCACCTAAACCATCATTTTCTATTTTAAGTGCTACAAGTCTTCCTCTAGCTCTAGTGTCTACTTTATCAGTAGATGAGTTAACTGTAAAGGGTCCAAGGGAAGAACTCGATGCTACGTTATTTGGATAATCATTTAATAAAATTGTAATTTTTGTATTACCTGTTTGAATTGCAAAATCAGGTATAAACTTTTTAACAGACATAAAGAACTCCCCATCACCTTTGTAATTAACCATCCCTGTTGCCTGACCCAGGGCGCTTTTACTAGAAGTAATATCGTAGTCTCCAGATTTTATAAATGCATTAATAGAAGTTGTACCAGCGCTATTGACTTGATCAGTCCCTACTTCATGTGCGTAATAAGTTGATGCTCCAAATCTTGCTGTAATACCTTGTATTGGAAAATTAGGTAAAGCGCTATCATCGTATTCAGTTGCATAAGGTACATCAAATACACCTGCATCAAAGTAAGAAGTTCTAGCTAATGAACTTGTTGTCCAAACTTTTTCTCCATAATTATAAGTTACACATCTGTCAATTTGTTCCGATCCTGATTTTGGATAAAACCAATTAACTTCATTATATAAAGTATTATGTTCTGCGTAAACTACATCAGAAGAATCAAAATTAAGTCCCAAGTTATCTCCGTTAGATGTAAACACAAAGTCTTCAACTAAACAAGGTATTGCTTTTACTGTACCATCATAAACAAAAAATCCACCTTCACCTGACATCCAGAAGACAGCACCATCAGAATAACTAAGAGCGTGTTGACCTATTAATCCACAGTTCGTACCAACTTGTTTTACACTAAATGTAAATGGTGGACCAACGAATTGAATAACATATGCTGAACTATCTGTTAATACTAATGTGTAATCTTTACCAGATACAGCGCCTACAATTTTATTACCTTTATCAAGTCTAAAAGTTCCTGCAGTATTAGTTGCAGTAGGTGTATAAGTATTGAAATCTTCTTGATTAGAAAATCTAATAAACATCGGATCTAATGTTGATGTGTTTCCAATAGTTGTCTCTGTTCCAAAATGAAATAAATGTCTATCTCTATCAGATACTTGTGTTAGTCTTGATGCAGTAGGAGCATTTGCCATGACAACTGATCTAATTGTTCTTGCATTAGCTGCACCTGCATCCCATGTAAAAGTTCTTCCATCTCTAATGGTTGCAACTAATATCTGTCCAAAGTTATCTAAACTCCAGTTGCCTGGATCAAGAATTACGTTACTAGTTGTACGCTCCGTGCCCCAAGTTTCTTTACCAAATTGATACGTACCCCAACCATAGCCAGCAGTTTGAAATGTTGGACCAACTACTACATATGGAAGTATTTCTGCTGAACCAGTGCCTGAAGTCGTACCTGCTGAATTAGAGGGCATTGTAATATCAAATGAGTTTGAAGATGAGTTTAATACTTCAAAAGAGTTATTTTCAAAATCAGTTATTGCATAACCAGATCCTGTTGGAACCGTTACTGAATTAAATGTGATGTATCTTCCATTAGATAAACCATGAGAAGTTTTATTAACTGTAACAGTTGGAGAACCAGATGTTGCATCAAAGTTGGCTCCAGTAATTGCTGTATCTACTGGAGTGATGTCATAAAAATCTTCGCCATAATATAAAAACAAACCTTGTGATGTACCTATTGCAGTATACTTTTCACCTTGTAGTGATGTCCAAGCATGTTGTGCTCTAGCTGCTCCAGGTAAAGTCTTACCTGAAATACTTAATTGATTCCAACCACCTATTTTTTCAGGTAATCCATATCTAAATCTAACAAAATCACCGTCAACCCATTGAGATTCAGCTCCGGAATCTGTAATCATTTTGTTAAAACCAGGCTTGAAATTTAATTTTTGTAGCATATAATGATTTATACATTAGTTTTATGGATAATGAAAGATTGAAAATGGATAATATAGAAGACGCTATAATGGTTTATAATAGCTATTTAGATAAAAATTTTTGTAAAAGAATCTGTGAGTATATAGATAAGATAGCTACGGGTAATTTAACTACATTTAGTAATGATAAAGAATATAGAAAAGTACTTGGATATACGTTAGGAAACAAAAAAATATCTGACAAAATATATTTTAAAAAAATATATGATATAGCTTTAAGTTTTTTACATAATTATCAGATTAAATTCCCACAAGCAGATTGTGCTAAAGTAGACCAAGTAGATTTATTAAAATATGAAGCGGGTGGTAAATACAATTATCACTGTGACCATCATGGGGTTGCTACAAATAGAACTTTAAGTATTATTATTAATTTAAATGATGAATATGAAGGCGGTGAGTTAGTTTTTGGAAATCAACGTTTAAACAACGAAGTAAAAAAACTTTCTTTAAAAACAGGAAGTATAGTATGTTTTCCTTCTAATTTTTTATATCCACATAAAATACAACCTATAACAAAAGGTATACGATACAGTATTGTATTATGGCTATTATAAGAAAAAACTTTAGATATAAAATAATTAAAAACTTTTTTAATAAAGAAGAAGTTAAATTATTACAGGAATATTGTTTAGAAGTTTTAGAAGACCCTTCTAAAATTCAAGCTCAAATTCAAGATGATAGTTTTGCTATAAGTGTATATTCAGATACTTTAATGGCAACTTTTTTAAAAAGAAAATTACCTTTAGTAGAAAAAGAATCAGGATTAAAATTATTTACAACATATTCTTTTTGGAGATACTATGGATTTAATTCATATTTAAGTATGCACAAAGATCGACCATCTTGTGAAATAAGTGTTACGGCATGTATTAACAAAACTGATAACTGGCCCTTAATTATTGATGGTAAAAAAATTGAAGTTGATATAGGAGACGGACTTTTATATTTAGGAGTTGAAGATTTACATGGAAGACCAGGTAATTTTAAAGGAGATGGACTAGCTCAAGTTTTTTTACATTACGTCAATCAAGACGGACCTTTTAATCATCATAGAAATGATCAGTATTTAAGAGATACTAATAAAAAATGGTCTCCAGAGGATGAAGACTATTTTTCTAAATTAAAATAAATTAAGTACTTATTTTAGGTAACATCATCCAAGATGTTAATATATATTTTTCTCCCGATAAAGGTGGATTTCCTCTATGAACAAAAGGAAATGCTGCAGGCCATATAACAATTCTTCCTTTTTTAGGTTTTACTCTTATTTTTTGATGTAAAAATTCAGTTTCTCCTGCTTCTTCAACATCATTTAAAAATATAAGCCAAGCCATAGCTCTACCTTCATTAAAAAAACCAGGATTATGTTCTATATGCCACATATGATATCCTTCTCCAGGTAAAGTTTTTTGTATTTTTAATCCTGTATATTTAAAATGCTCTACATGATAAGCTTCTTTAATACCTGTTTGTTTTTGATATTCATTTAAAGCTTGATCAAAATTATATATTAAAGGTTTTAAAGTGCCGACCCAAATAGGAACGTTGTGACGATCAGCAAAAAATTGGTTATCTTTTTTTTCAACATTAGAAGCACCTTCAAATGTCATCCTACTTAATGTATGTTCAAGTTTATTTTCACCCTCGTAAAAATTTATAGCTTGAGCACAATCTATGTCTGTGATGTAATTATCAAAAACACCTATAAAATTTTCTATTGAATTTTTTCTTTCCATTATTCAACATCAATATAACACTATATATTATTTTGTCTAGGTTTTGATAATATAATTTATTGATAAGTAAGGTTGTAATACAGATGGGTTAGAAGTTCCACCGGAAAAATTAGCACTCATGTTATGAGAGTGTCCCCCACCAGAACCGGCACTCCCTGTATTACTAGGGCTATAGTATCTGGTTGGTCTGCCATCAGGACCAACAACCTGAGGCCCAGAGCTTCCACCTTGTGAGTGTGAGTGAGATGCAAGTTGCGGTGTTGATAAAGTTGCATTTGCTGTTGAACCAGAAATATTACCAGTGTGTGTTATAGGTGTTGTATTTGATCCACCTGTTGAAGCTAAAGATTTATTGTTAGATTTTCCAACAGGTACGTTGTCTTCTAAGTCTGGTACATTAAAAGTTGATGAACCATCGCCAGCCCCATAAGTAGTACCTATGATTGCAAATAAAGCTGCGTAAGTTGATCTTGAAACTGCTGCACCATTACAATCTAAATATCCAGATGGAACGGATGTATCTGACCATGGAATGATGGTTGCTGTTGGTATACCTTCTATATCTGTAAGATTAGCTCCATCGAAATTGTATTTAGTTGCTTCGTAATTTGACATATTTTAATTTTCCACTTATGTTTTTATAATATAATTTAATGTTAAATAAGGCTGTAATACAGAAGGGTTAGTTGCACTTCCTGTAAAGTTAGCACTCATGTTATGAGAATGTCCCCCACCAGAACCGGCACTTCCTGTATTAGAAGGAACAAAGAATCTAAAAGAAAAACCACTGGGAGCTCTACCCTGAGGTCCAGAGTTTCCACCTGATGAGTGAGAGTGAGACGCAAGTTGTGGTGTTGATAAACTAGCATTTGCTGTTGAACCAGCAACGTTTCCACTAGCTGTTACAGAAACAGTGTTTGCTCCACCTGTTGAACCTACAGATTTATTATTAGATTTTCCAACTGTTACATTATTTTCTAAGTTTGGAACATTAAAAGTTGATGAGCCATCACCAGCTCCATAAGTTGTACCAACCACTGCAAATAAAGCTGCGTAAGTTGATCTTGAAACTGCTGCACCATTACAATCTAAAAAACCTGATGGTACAGAAGAATCTGTCCATGGTACAATAGTTGCTGTTGGAATACCTTCTATACCTGTAAGATTAGCTCCATCGTAATCATATTTAGTAGCTTCGTAATTTGCCATATTTTAATTCTCCGTTATGTAGAGATATAACAGTATGTGTTCTAACTGTCTAGTAACAAATTAAGAACTATAAGAAGTAGGTCTTGCGCCTAATCTAGTAATTTTTTCAGCATCCGTTTCATCTCTATATGTATCTGAACCTGCAGGGTCTTCAATTTGAAGAGTGTTATTATCCCAATCAGTTTGTAATTGAGCTAAATGAGCTGAATCCCATCTAGTAATAAACTGACTTACGTCTCCAAGGTTCGCATCTGCATATGATGAATTAGGTGTTTCATCTCTATATTCTACTTCATCTGTTGTAACAGATGTTCCACTTTGGATAGCCCAAATATTAGAAAATTTAGAGTCAGTCCAAAAAGTATCATCATCAATTACGTGACTTGTTCCTGCGGCATCTCCAGATTGTTTAATGATCATTTTATCATCAAATACTATTGTCCAGTTTGCGTTTGTTGCCATTTTTTTTTCTCCTATGTTTTTATAATATATATTATTGTTAAATAAGGTTGTAACACAGATGGGTTAGAAGTTCCACCGGAAAAATTAGCACTCATGTTATGAGAATGTCCCGAACCAGATCCGGAACTCCCTGTATTACTAGGATTAAAGTGTCTAGGACTTTGATTTGAACTATTAGGAGTTTGAGGCCCAGAGTTTCCACCTTGTGAGTGAGAGTGAGACGCAAGTTGTGGAGTCGATAAACTTGCATTAGCTGTTGAACCACCAATGTTTCCACTAGCTGTTACAGGGGTGGTATTTGCACCTCCAGTTGAACCTATAGCTTTATTATTAGATTTTCCTACTACTACGTTATCTTGTAGATCTGGTACATTAAAAGTTGATGAACCGTCTCCAGCTCCATAAGTAGTACCTACGATTGTAAATAAAGCTGCGTAAGTTGATCTTGAAACTGCTGCACCATTACACTCTAAAAAACCTGATGGTATACTTGAATCTGACCACGGAACAACAGTTGCTGTTGGAATACCTTCTATGCCTGTAAGATTGCCACCGTTAAAATCGTATTTAGTAGCTTCATAATTAGCCATGATTATTTCTCTGTGTAAGTCCAGCCTGTCGTAGCGTCTCCAGAATACACTAATCCGAAAGCTGCACCTTGTGTATTGACAACAAGGTCTGCTGCTGAGTTAGCTATATTAGAACCATTTCTACCAACAGTTAATGCGTTAGTATTAAAATCGTATCCTTGGTCTATAAAATTTACTTGATCACCTAATACAGGTGATGCTGGTAAAGTAATTGTAAATGCTCCACCATTTGTATTTGCTAAAATTTGTGCTCCTGCTTGAATTGTTTCTGCAGCAGATATTGCTCTCCAATTTCTAAGCTCACCTGCTTTTACAACATTAGTTCCATCAGAATATAATGTGTAACTATTACCTTCACATAATAAAACACCTGTTCCAGATGTAGTTTTAAAAGTTAAAGTAAAACCTGCATGATTACATCCGTCGTCAACCACATAAGTTTTTTCTACTGAATCAGGAATAGTAACATTAACATTTGCTTCAAGAGTTCCTGTTAATTTAATAACTTCGTTCTTACCATTTGATAATGCACCATTTGTAAAAGTTAAAGCTCTAGATGCGTTAGTTACGTTAAATGCGTCATAACCACCAATTGCTTGTTCAAGAATTAGTAAGTTAGTATTTGTAATTTGTCCCCAAGTTCCTGAATTTTCTCCAGTTGCTTGAACAGTTAATTTTAAATTAGCTGATGTTGAATTTGCCATATTTTAAATTCCTTATTTGTTTAAATTTACTAAAAATTAGAGCTTATGTCAAACTCATTATGCAGCGACTTCTACCCATCCTGGAGGATCTACTGGGGCTGTTCCAGTATCTACTTGATTCCAAATTATAGTTTTAATAGTTCCTAACTCTGATGTCAAGCCAATTCCTGTAGGAATTACATTAGCATTTCCAAAGGTTGTAACACTACCTAAGTTAGCTGATAAAGATATTCCATTTACAGCTGCAATAGTTACAGCATCTAATTGACCTAATCCAAGTCCTGCCGCTATACCTTCTCCAACAACAGTTACGTTAGCTTCTCCAACTACAACTGTACCAACTGCTAAGTCTGCTTGAAAACCAATACCTGTTACTTCTGCATCAGGAGCAGGATCAAGTGTTCCTTCTTCTGCAGTCATTGCTTCACCGGTTACATCTATATCAGCTGTACCTGTAATATCTAAAGTTCCTACATTAGCTGATAATGCAATACCTGTTAAATCTACTTGTTCCCATTCACCTGTTGCACCCCATTCAAACTGTCCGTAAAAATATCTACCCCAACCTTCTAAGTTGTAAGCTTCAACACTACCTACTGAAGCAGTGCCTCCTATACCTTGTAACATCGCATCAGGGCCAGCATCAGCTATTCCTAAATTAGATGTAATAGGTAAACCTGTTAATTCTATTTCAAAAGAAATTTCTATAGACTCATCACCTTGTGATGCAGTCATTTCAATTCCGGTTGGAATTGGATTTACGTCTATGGATATGGATTCATCACCTAGTGAAGCAGAAGCAGATACACCGGAAACTAAAACGTCTCCTTGTATACCCCAAGCGTTTTCACCCCAAGCTAATCTTGACCAACCAAATTCAACTGTTCCATCTGCAGTAGATGTTCCTATATTAAAAGACGCACCTATGCCGTTAACAGAAACCGTAGAATCATTTTGTGATCCAAAGTTTCCTGTGCTCCAAGTAAGTGTACCCCAAGTTGCCATAGGAATTATCTCCTATGATTAACCAGAGATTCTTAGTATCGCTGCTGCTGTTGTAAAAGCTGGAAACTGAATTGTGAAAGTTCCTGATGTCGCTGTTTTATCTGCTCCAAAATCTAAAGCTGCAACAGCTGCATTATTTACAGTTGCTGAAGTGTTATAGATTAAAGCTCCTCTAGCAGTCAAAGTCACACCAGTGAATGATCTATCACCGAAGTCTACAATGGCAACACCTGATGCAATTGATGTACCATTATTTACTAATGCTCCACCACCTGATGTGTATTGTCCACTGTTAGAAACTTCATTAGTTGTAGTAAATGAAGTAGTCGCTGAGTTTAGAGTAGCTGAAGAAGTATAAAGAGCGATTTTAAACTTGTCACCACCAGTTTGCTTGAAGTTGTGATCAGCTTCTAATAATTCTTTTTTAAAAGAATTAGCAAGTGCTTGTGTTATAGCCATAGTTTTATCTCCTTATTATTTTCCGCCGATTCGAGGAACACCTGATTGATATTCATCTCTTCGTCTTCTTCCCATTTGTTCAACTGAGAAGCCTTCTAACACTTGTTTATACTTTCCTTCGTATAATTGCAAGAGATCATTTGGCCCCTTTAAAAAAGAAAATGCTTCAACTAAGCATGCATATAGTAGTCCGTTGGGAAATTTTTGACTAATATATGTAGTAGTATTTGTACTCGATAAACCTTGATCTTTCAAGATATAATTTAATTGAATTGTGTAAGTAGCATTTGGAGTGGGAGCCATTACAATAGTTTCTTCATCCCACATACTATAATATTTTGGAACTCCTGTAGCACCTGTAGAATTAAATTCTGACATATAACTTGTATCTCTATATTCTAAAAATTCTCTATTATCTGAAACGCCTACACCATCAGAATCTACTATTTGAGCAGATCTAACTACCAATAAATTATCTGGAACAGTTATAAATCTATCTGAAGCAGCAACCTTAGCTGTTGCATATCTTCTATTATTATCTGAATCTACATCTCTTAAAATTCTAAATTCTGAGTTCTCTATAAATCCATTAACAATATTATCTGTTAAAACATTTGAATCTACTTCTGTGTAATCTCTGATTTTTTGTACTAATTCTGTGTATGTCATTATGGTGTAAGAGTTACTGGACCAGCGGTCAATAACATTCCTCCTGAATTTTCTGTTACAGTTGCATTACTTCCGCAATCAAAACTATAACTGTTTGTATTAATAACTGTTATACTAAATCCTGAAGCATTTTCAAACAAAGAAAAAGGTAAGCCTCCAGGACTTCCATCTACACTTCTAAACGCAACAACATTATTTGTTGATCTTCTATGAGCAGGTTCATTGACAATAACAATGCTTGATCCAGATGTTAAACTAAATGGGTTACCTGGTAATAAGTTTTCTGTTGCAGGTTCAACTCGAGCAGGTCTTGCATGTCTTAAACCTTGAGGATCTGCTACAGTTGGTTTTGGTTCTAATTGTGGTTGTTTAGCTTCAAACTCTGAAACATGTACACGTGAACCATTCCATTCAACAACCATTTCTTGATATGGAAATGCCATACCTGATCGGTCTGAAATAAATTGTGCATATTTTCCGTTTGATCTAGACATTTGGATAATAAGTTTTTGGAGTTATAAATGTACTTGATGAAGAACCATCTTCCTCTAAAGCTCTTTTTAATTCATCTTCGTACAACATTTTTAACATTTGAATTCTATCTGGCGCATCTTTAACTGCTAAATAATAAGCAAGTCCTGCTACCATACAAGGTACAAATCTATAAGGAACATCTGCTTCGTTAGAATAGTTCCCGGCATCCTGAATCCGGCTAACATAATAATAATTAAGCAAGTTTCCGGCTTCAGTGGATCCAGGTGTTAAGTATAAAGTGATAGTTACTTTATCAATAAATCTTTGTACAAAATATTGTGTTGGAGTTCCTTCTTGTGTTTTAGAAGATAGACCTTGATAATTTGATCTATTAATTTTAGTTAAAGAAAAATCAACATTAGAAGAATTTCTATAACTTGCTTCTAATATATCATCAACGCCATAAACTGCAGTTGCATCAGAAGTACCATCAGCAGTTGATCTATACATTGTGTACTCTGCTTGACCATCAACTAATGTAATTGAATTATTTTTTACTTCCCAAAAATGAAGACCTCTGTTGCCCCATTCTTGAAACATTATGTTTAAAGAACGTCTTGCAGTTTTTAATTGATGACCTGAAACACCTTTTATTCCAATTCTTTCATAAGCTTCTTCTACAATATCTGATATAGAAAAACCTGATTCAAAAACTGTAGTTCCGGAAGTTGCCATTCAGCCTCCTACTTATCTATAAGTAATGTTGCGCCTGCAATGTTTGTAATAGTAGAAACTTTCATTCCTCCAGGAAATAAAATTCCATCTTCTGGAATATTAAATGCAAAGACATCACCTTGTGGGCAGTCTCCTTGGAATAAAGTTGTACTATCAGTATTGTCTTGTAAGATTATTGAACCTGCACCAACACCATCAGAAGCAAGAATTAATCCTCTTAATCTTGTTCTTCCAGCGAATACGGCACCAGTTG
>WLWG01000469.1_pt1 | contig 41260 bp, 37 predicted proteins | sample 6712871 | NCBI WGS metagenome assembly WLWG01 (sample SAMN12718693, study PRJNA515312) | sponge metagenome | isolation source: marine sponge | host: Mycale hentscheli | place: New Zealand: South Island, Marlborough, Capsize Point | collected 2003-05-01
AGGCACAGGTCAACATCAAAGGAAATGTGGTTGGCCGTGATTTGTCAATTGTTGCAGTCGCTACTGATCAGAAGGAATTGGCAATTGAGAAAGTTGATATGCCTTTTGAGGCTACTCTCCTGCCTGAGAAGTACATCATTAAGAGATTCCAAGCGGAGACAAATGTAGGTTATTTTGAAGCTGTCGGAACTATCAAGGCGATACCTGACCGCAGGCGTAAAAGTGATATTGTATTTCCAGGATGGCACGTACTGGAAGTAATTCAAGGTGATGATTTTGAGGCTCATGCATCGATTGAAGTTGCTCCGCTGTTGAATGCCTTCCCTCGCGTGCGTGTGCTGCGTCCAGACGTGCAGATGACAGGAGGTACAGTCACTGTAGATGTCCAGAGCCAAGAGCTTGAGTCCAGTCGCCAGATTCGTTTCAGGTCAGAACTCACTGATGTGTCTGCGATCCAGAGTGGAAAGAAAACAGAGTGGCATGCTCCTTGCGCTGCTTGGGTTTCTGCCAGGCAACAACTCGACGGACAACTCTATCTTGAAGAAGCTGGTTTTGCATCGACATTTGCAGATGTTTCCATAAATGGGCTGGCTGATGGAATCGAAACAAAGTGGCGGATTGATCTTGGCCGTACGTTTCAAAGTGTGAGCCAGCTGCTGGATTTACAAAGTGAGAAAAACAAGCAGTCTCTCTCAGGGATATCACGAGGACAATGTCGTGTAGATCGATCTTCAGAGACGGATTCAACAAAAGTCTGGACATCATTAAGTATCGAAGATTTGAATTGGTCGATTGGTGATCAGACTATCTGGAAAGAGCAGCTCGTTGCCGTTGATTGTGATACATCTTGGACTGAAACACAGACCGAAATTGCACTCAAGACCGCAGATTTTAAATTTGATTCAGGCCGTGACTCGTTTGTTGTCGTGCTTACGGATGAATGCATCATCGCTCGTGATTTCAGAAAGACACTGTGGTCGAATTTGAGCGATCAAGCGAACAACAAACCCATTTCGTTTGACTGTCATATGTCCGGAAACTTGATGACCTGGAAACAACGTATTCTCGGTCTTAGTGCAACTGGAGGTTTTGAATTACCTTCTTCTAAAACAGATGTTGAGGGAATATTTGAAAGCAGGTGGACCCTCCAGTATGTCGGTCAGCAAGTCCAGATAACAAAAGCTTCAGCACAAATCGAGCACTTCACTATTCATGCCGGAAAGCAACGCATCGAAGAGCCGAAAATTATTCTTTCAGCAGTTGGATTAGTAGATCCAGCTCGAGGCATCATAAAGCTCTCTAGCGCTGAAATGTTGTCTTCAACGGCATCACTACGAACCGGTGGATTGCAGATAATGTCGAGGAGTTCGATAGATCGACCATTGATCGACACTCTTTTCGATACTGTGCAGGGACAATTTCAGTGGCAAGTCGATCTTACAAGACTCGATAAATGGCTGGCACAGGATACGACTCTAGACGCTGCAGGTCGTCTTTGGGGAACGGCGGACCTCCTTGAAACACCCTCTGGCATTAATCTTTTGATGACAATAACGGGCAGCCAATTAGCTGTTTCACATTCGAATATCAGAACAGGACAAGCTGGTCGTTCACGAGCACCTTTGGCTTGGATAGAACCGCAGGTGAAAGGACTACTTGATATCACACGACCGGTTATGAATGAAGCAGTCGCAAACCAATTAAAAATTAATCAGTTTAAAATCGAATCCTCAACAATGAGTGTTGTAGCGACCGGGTCAATCAATGATGTAACAGGGCGACAGCATGTAGAACTTGGTGGCACGATATTGATGAATTGGGAACAATTAACCCGACTTCTTTCACCGTCTTCAGGTCGTATGCTGAAACTGATAGGTGGTGGCCCACAACCATTTGCTGTGAGAGGATCATTCGGATCTTCTCTCACGGCTGATGACTCAGTTACGTTACCGTTACCTGATAGCTGGAAGACACCCTCGCCTCAACGTATCTCATCAAGACAACAACTCATCGCCCTACCATCGAAAGAGCGGAAGAGTTCAGACCATGGCGTGGAAACATGGCTTCCCCGCATAACTGCTGAAACGACACTTTCTTGGCAAGGTGGTCATATTGCTGATTTTCCTCTTGGACCTGGCACACTACCACTGCGACTTGTCGAGGGACAACTTGCTTTTGGTCCATTTGAGATACCAGTTTCAGGAGGAAAGATTCGTGGGACACCGTGGATACAGCTTCTTCCTTCACCGGGTGAACTTATTTTGCCACCAGGACGAGTGATTGAAAGAATTGCTCTTACGCCTTCCTTGTGCGATCAGTGGCTCTCGTGGTTGTCTCCAATTCTGCGGAGTGCAACCGAAGCGCAGGGTTTTCTGACCGTTGATACATCTGGAGGGCAGTTGCCATTGAACGATCCACTCAATGGTCGATTTGAAGGCCAATTGTTACTGGAGCAGTTCTCTGTCACACCTGGTGATATGGCAGGACCACTTATTAAGCTTTTGGCAAAACTACAAAGTGTTGTAGATCCACGCTTTGCATTTGGCGATCAGGTTGTTTTCTTGCGGGCACGGCCAGATCCAGTGCGGGTGCGGATCGCAGATGGCCGTGTTTATCACGACAATCTCATCATGGATATGGGCCAACTTTCTGTACGAAGTCAGGGAAGCATGGGCCATGACGGTTCATTATCGATGCAACTAGAAGTTGCTTTTCGAGGAGATCTAGCAGGAACTACGCCCGTCGTAGCACAACTTTTACGTACTCCTTTTGTCATTCCACTTCGTGGAACAGTTCGTAGCCCTCAATTTGATGCGACTGCTCTTGATACGATCTTCAAGCGAATCATGCAGAACACGGCAGACGCAGTGCTACGCGATGGCATTGGTCGCGGTCTTGAAGCACTCTTTGGTAATCCGCAAGCACCTGAACAAAAAGTACCTCAACCAACGCAACCACTGACGTTTCCAGAAAGCTCGTGAACTGAGGAGGAGTGTCCCGCACTGTTCTTGGAAGAATTGATTCGGAGACGGTCAGGCCGCCGCGTGGCGCAACCGTCTATTCAGGCCGTTAATGAGTTTTTTGAGTCGACGACAATAACTGAAATGTTCAACTTCCAGTGCATGTCGTGGTGACTTGACGTAGTGAATTGAATTGTTGTTTGGTGCTCGGTTTTTTTGTTTCTTCAGCCATGCTTGAGCTCGTGGGGCGATACGGTTCGCAAGAATCATTCGAGCGATAACCTGCGATTGGAGATCTGTGATGCCCCATTGCCCGCTGTCTGGTTGAATCATTCCAACGATAGCAAGATCATTCACTTCTGGGTGAAGAAAGTGCATAAATAATTCTGGCATGCCATTCTTCGTATTGAGTTCAGATGCATGTATTTTTGGAAACGTCAGGTGATATCCTGTCGCTGCTATGACAACATCGACCTGTTCACGGTGCCCGTTTGTAAAAAAAGCTGTGTCACCTTCAAATTTTTCAATATCAGGCATTGGACGAATCGTACCCTGATCGATGCAATGATAAAGATTTTCATTGATGACAGGGTGCGTTTCCCAAAGATTATGATCTGGTCGAGGAAGGCCATGTTTTTCAGGCAAGCCAATAGTACGAGCAATGACTCGTCGACTGATTAGTCGACGGATTCCTAACGGCACACGCATTTTAAGGAGTCGTTCACCTCGGAGGTCTGAGGGTCTTTCCATGAAGAGGCGTGGTAAAACATGATAGTTTCGCCGAGTTGAGTGGAACGTCGCAGTGGCATGAAAAGAAGCTTCGACAGCAATGTCACAACCAGAGTTCCCACCCCCAATAACAAGCACCCTCTTGTTTTTTAGTACGTGGGGAACTTCTGGAGATTTATATTCGGCAGAATGGATCACCGGACCCGAGAAGCTGGAAGTGAGAGTCGGAAATCGTGGCTCATGGTTGTGCCCTGAAGCAAAGATAAGACCTGCGTAATTTCGTGTTGTTCCATCTTTGGAATCTATTTGCCAACCTCGCCTCACGTGATTGCGTTGAATGGGTGTAATACGAGCAACGGAATTCTGAAAAAGAATATGATCTCGCAAACCAAAGTGATCAGAATACTGATGAAGGTATTCAAGACACTGTCTATGATTTGGATATGCAGGCCACTCACGAGGCATGGGGAAGTCAGTAAATTCAGTAAGTGACTTGGAACTGATCAGTTTTGTGGACTCAAACACTCGTGATGATGCTGATCCAAAATACCAGTTTCCACCAAGATTATCTTCACGTTCGAGACACTCAGCTTGGATGCCACACTTCAATAGATTCTTCAGTGCCGTTAGCCCTGAAGGGCCAGCACCAATAATACACCACTTCGACGGATTGTTTGATTCACATGCAGACATATTTGATGATCGAGTTACTCAACGAATCAATAGTATCTTGTGTATGTCTGTAGGACAGGCTTATCCGAAGAAGACTTGAGCCTGTGGGAACACTTGGAGGGCGAATTGCAGGTACAAAAAAACCATCACGGACAAGTGACGCGGCTATTCGAACAGCTCGCTGTGGTGTTCCGACAAAAACAGGCACGATATGTGCCTCGGCATCACCAATATTGACTCCGTGAGATGAGAGCTTCTGCCGAAACATGTCCGCATTCTCTGTAAGTTTTTTTCGACGAAAAGGTTCCTCAGAGAGCAGATTGATTGCTTCTATTGCGACTGCGGCAGATGCTGGTGGATGAGCAGTGGAAAACATCCAACTGCGGGCCCTATGCCTTAGATACTCAATAAGTGTGCGATGGCCGGAGACAAAGCCACCTGAACCTCCAAGAGCTTTGGAGAGGGTCCCAATTCGCACAGCGACAGAGGAGGCAATGCCAGCGTCCTCAACGAGTCCACTACCGTGAGTTCCAAAAAGACCGGTAGCGTGTGCTTCATCAACGAGGAGCATACTTTTGGTGTCATGTGCAAGTTGAACCATGTCAGCCAAAGGCGCGATCGTGCCATCCATGGAAAAGAGGCTATCAGTCACTATGAGCCGTCGTCTTGCGGGAATACTTCTAAGAAGGCTGGCAGCTGCTGTGATATCACGGTGTGGATAGATCTGAACATTCGCCCCGGAAAGTCGACAACCATCAATAATGCTCGCATGGTTATGTGCATCGCTCACGATAAGATCATGAGGACCAGCGAGACAGGCAATTGTTGACGTATTTGCAGCATAACCACTTGGAAAGATGAGTGACTCTTCGGTATCCAAGAGTGAAGAAAGAGTTTTTCCGAGAGATTCATGAAGAGCAGAATGACCGCTTACGAGTGGACTGGCTCCGGCACCAGCACCCTCAGAACAGGCCCCCTTGGCAGAAGCTTTTATAAGACGGGAGTCCCCAGCATAGCCAAGGTAGTCATTGGATCCAAAATTAATAAGTTCGAGATTGTTCAGTGTGACAGTGTCAGCCTGTCGACCGAATCGTATGCGAACCGGCCTGAAGAGATCATTGGATTTGATGGCATCCAAATCCTCTTCAAGCCAATGGAGGCTTTCTAGAAGAGGCTTACTTACTGGTGCTACTATTCGTTGAGTTGATTCATGCTGGCATGACATAGAACTGGTTTTACTTTTGTTTGGTAAGTCGTTCAAACACTTTAAAGTGAGCAGCTGAAATAGGATGGACTGAAAGCCTACTACCACGACGCAGCAATTCGAGGCCCTCGAGAGCCTTTACGCCACGTAATTGTTCGAGCGAGATTTCTTGGGGGAAGATTTGAACGAGTTTCACATCGACCATACTCCAAATCGGCTTTTCGGGAGAAGCTTTCGCATCTTGATACTTGTGTCCTTCTTTCCAAGCAAAATGATCTGGATAAGCCTCTTTCACGACTTCAACAATGCCAGCAGCTGCTGGGGGTTTTGCATTTGAGTGGTAGAAAATAGCACGGTCGCCCTGTTTCATTGCTCGTAGAAAGTTCCGGGCTTGGTAGTTCCGCACACCTTCCCAGCAGGTCGTCTTATTTTTTGAACGAGCAAGATCATGAATAGAGAAAGTTGTTGGTTCACTTTTTATCAGCCAATAGTGCATTGATCACTCCACTACAACATTGAGAAAGAACACCTGTTTTCTTGAAGCGAAGAATACACCAGGTAGCTTCGTAAGACATCAAGGTGCTTTTTCCAAGACGCAACCGAAGCATTCTAGGGTACTAAGCGGCTTTTTTAGAATGTTTTGGGTCGTCCGAATGAATCTCACCAGATTGGCTTGTCGTACCATTTCGTACCTGCTCTACAACATAATGACGAACAGTTACGGGCACTTTTTTTGACACACTGTAAGGAACGTGTATGTGATATCTCTCTGTTTTTTCCACAGTCATGGTGTCATGGATGAGAACACTGTATGTACATATTTTCTCTCTCGGTACCATGACGGTATACCGAACTTCTTTGGTCCGTAGTTCAGGAACACGTGCTTGGAGGGTCTGTTCACGAGTTCGTGTTTCCCAGCGATGTCGTGTGATACAAACGAGTTTTGTTCTTTTTTCCGGAACCATGCTGGTTACACAATATGTTCCTGTTCGTTTTTCTTCGTGATATTTTTTTACGGAGACTATTTTTGTGCGTTTTTCAGGCACCATTTTTGTGATGGAGTATTCACGGGTTCTTGTCTCTTCACGATAACGACAAATATGTTGTGTGCGAGTCCGTTCTTCTGATCGATACCTCTTTACATACAAGGTGTAGGGAATCTCTTTGATGATGCATTTCCAGCTTATGGCGGGAACCTCACGAGTTTCAGAAGTAGGCACCCACTTTCGACGATAAATAGTTTTCGGGCCACATGGATTACCTCCAGAATCAAAGTGTCTATTCTCGGAGACTGTCTTTGCTTCTATCTTCCAGTATCCACTACGGCAGATGACTGTTTTTGTTGTTTCGACTGGTATCCGTTTTGTTACCTTTCGAAACGCTATTGTTTCTTCCTGATAGGGAACCATTACCGTATATGTTTCATCAAGCTTTTCTACAAAAGGGATTCTGACTGTATATTCTTCGGCCCTCTTCTCTTGAACAGGTACCATCACGGTATACATTTTTTCAAATGTTTCAGTGTATGGCACCTTCACAGTCCAGCTGGTTGTTCGCTCCTGCTGAACTGGAATCATTACGGTGTACTGCTTTTCAAATTCTTCCTGAAAGGGAATTCGGACCCGATAGTCTTGAAGCGCACTTTCGGGACGATGTTTTGTTGTTGCGAACTGCACAATTTGCGTCCGATTTTCAGGGATCATAATGGTGTATTTTTTTGATCGACGTTCTGTGTGGGGCACGTGTTTTGTTGTTGTGTATGAGAGCGTGCGCTCTTCCATTCGCCACTTTGTATAGTGAATATCCTGCATTTCTGTTACATCGTGCCATCGGACAGGAGTTTGTTTTGCATTCGTTTGCAAACTTTTCTGAGAGAGATCAGAGTTTTCTTGGCGGTGCTCAATCGGAACGTCCGTGCGTGCCGAGCTTTCGTGTGAGAGGCCCACACTGCCACTCCAGAAAAGACACGCTCCTGTAATCCACAGCAACAAATGAAATTTTTGCGTTTCCGTCACCGCATAAGCCCTTCTATGCATATTGTTAAGAGTCATGATCTGCTCGAGTACAGTTCATGACAGCGGCCTATTCGTTGCTTTCGGAATTTGAAGGCAACCAGAACCGAAAACCTTGTCTCGTGATGCCACGTACGACACCAAAAAGAATCACTTTGTTTTAAAGTGCCCGAAAGAAAGATCGAGTTTTCCTAATCACAAAACTCAACCTGTTTTGAAATCTTCAGGTTGTTCGGAATCTACTGGGTATGTCGATTGTTGGTCACATGGACGAGCGCCCATAGGGCCGCCTTCACAGCATGTTTCCAAAATCATTCCGCATTGTCGGCAGTGAAGTTTGGCACGAATCTCATGTGTGTCACCACCACATACTGGACAGATAGATTTTGGAGATTCAGACATAAAATTCTATGGAAGAGAGCCCGTGTAGTGAAATATTTTCTAGAGATTCATGCCAAGAAAGCCACCGGCAGCATCACTCGCAGCTTGATCTCGTTCAATTCGATTTATTGCCTTGGACAGATCACCTGCTGCAATATAACGATTAAATTCAATCTCGACTGCGTGACCAACGGTGTTTTGAAGCCATTCAACAGCTGGTTGTGTGAGCCAATCACACGTCTCTGTGTCTAAACAAATAGTGAGATCACTACCAATGGCTTGACTGTCATTGTCATTTGTTATGACAGTGCCCTCGAATATAAATTTTACCCACCCAATTTCTGGATTATTTGTAAATCGAAACTGACACTCGGCATCGGTAAGATAATATGTGTTACGAGTACCGTGCTTTGTGACGGCGGCCTGGAACTGTTCTAGGCGTTTTCGAAATGCAGGGGACGCATCTAAGGGCACGTCGAAGCGAGAAACGCTTCGTAATGGTGTACAGTCAAAGGTAATCGTGACCGGTGGTTCCATCGGATGTTCCTTTTTTAAAAATCAACAGCTTGGACATACACGTGATCTTTTTCTCAAGCCGAAGACGCTTTCGATTCTACCGCAATGGCGCGAGTTGTTCAGCCCAGATGGTGTCACGGATACTGATTTTTGTCATCCTTCTTACGCAAAATCCAGCCAATGCAGCCTCACCGAGTCGTTATCAGGGTACCAGGAGGTGTATGGGTGTAGGGTGGACTGTAACAGTATTCACAGAGGCATTGCCCAAAGCTGAAAAAGCAATTACAGCAGCACTCGATGAAGTCAGCCGTCTTGAGAACGTTTTGTCTGATTATCAACCAACAAGTGAACTATGCCAACTTTCAGCTCTGGCCCCAACACCTTGTCCGAAACAAGTAAGTCCAGATCTCTGGGAAGTTCTCGTCCAGGCCGCTGCTTGGCGTGATCGGAGTCAGGGAGCTTTTGATCCAACGGTTGGAGTGTTTACTGCCTTATGGCGGAAAGCACGACAGACAAGGCACATGCCCTCTGTCAGGCAGCTTGCAGCTGCACGCAGTGCATCAGGCCCAGAGGCGTTCAGGATCGAAGATACTCACAAGGTGAGTCTTCTCAAACCTGATATGAGGCTTGACCTTGGTGGTATTGGTATGGGATTTGCCATCGATCAGGCATTAAACATCGTGCAAGCACATGATATTGCAGTTGCAATGGTTGATGCGTCTGGTGATATAGGTGTCATCGGGAGGCCACCAGATTCAGACGGTTGGCGGATAGAAATAGATGCACTCGGCAGGAAGACAAAAGAAAACAAATCTGAAGGACTGCCGCCACTTGTCGTAACACTTGAAGATGCATCTGTGACAACCTCTGGGGATGCGTTCCAAGCTTTTGAAATAGAGGGAATACGATATAGTCACATCGTTGACCCAAGGACCGGTATTGGTGTGGTTGGTCCTACAGGTGTGACGGTTATTGCACCAGATGCAACCACTGCAGATGCCTTAGCAACTACCCTGAGTGTGCTTGGTCCACAGGCCGGCTGCGAATTTGTAGAAAAGACCAAAGATTGTTCGGCACGCTTTGTCTGGTATGAAGCTGGAAAGGTTAGGGTGCGGACGTCTTCTCAGTGGTCTTCCCAAACCTCCTATTCTTCGCAGAAGGAAATAAAAACAGGTCGAGAATAACGGTTAGCACAAGTTTGTCGATCCAGTCGTCGATATGAATTGTGCTGACGCTACGCCCTGGGGTGTGCAAGACGTGGGTACGATCCGGGGGGGTTGTCGTACTCAGAAGACTTTCTGTTGTTTCAGAGGCAAGGGAAAACTTGCTGGTTTGATATTCAGAAAGACCTTCCCTCCAGGGCGGGGCGTCAGTTTGTTCAACAGAACGTGGGAAGGCTTGTGACGAGAAGTCATACTTCGCACGCTGATTAACGAACCTGATAAAGACAATCTCCGTGAATAGCTGGCTTCAAAAAATTGGCACCCTTTTCAGCTGTATGGCAATTGCAGCGAGTGGATGTGCGCCGCGGCAACCATTCTATTTTTTTGAGGATGGGGATCTTTCTCACTATGTTGGCGCTGTTCAGAAAATTGAATACCCAGACACATGCCAAGACCCACTCGATGAGGCAGCAGGAACAGTTGAACCCCTCACACTCTCCAACGCAAATTTCGAAGAAATTTGGGAAGTGACGCTTGAGGACGCGATTCGTACCGCTCTCGAAAATGGCAAAGTCCTCCGCAACCTTGGAGGAAGGTTCAGTAGTTTTGGAGGCCCACGACCCCAGACCGGCGAGCCACCAGTCTCACTTTTGACCAATCCAGATCTCACTCCGACAGTCTATGATCCAGCCCTTGTTGAAACGGATCCATTTCGTGGCGTCGAAAGCGCACTCGCGCAATTCGATGTGCAGTTGTCGAGTTCATTAACGTGGGAACGGCAGGACAGGCCACAAAATGTAGGTGGCCCTGGAACAATAATTTTTCAGCAGCACCTGTTGGGTGATACAGGAAACTGGACCACTGGTTTACAAAAGCGAACAGCAACTGGTGCGACATTTGGACTCGCGAACGAGACGTTATACGACAATAATAATTCACCGATTCGACAGGCGGGCGTCCCATCGACATGGTCAACCAACTACGACTTCTCATTTCAGCAGCCACTCCTCCAAGGTGCAGGCCTCACATACAACCGAATTGCAGGCCCAGACGCATTTGAGAATCTTTATGGTCGACCTAACTTTCGTGGTGTTTTGCTTGCCCGTGTGAATGCAGATATTTCACTTGCTGATTTCGAAATTGGTGTTCGAAATCTGATTAGTGATACCGAACAGGCCTATTGGGAACTGTACTTTGCATTCCGGGATCTAGAGGCTCGAAAAATTGGTCGTGATAGTGCACTTGAAGCATGGCGTCGCGTACACGCACTTTATGTGGAACAATCACGTGGCGGTGAGGCAGATAAAGAAGCACAGGCTCGAGAACAATACTTTTTCTTTCGCAGTGAAGTTGAGCAGGCGCTCAACTCGGTATTCAGTGCTGAGAATAGGCTGCGATACATGATGGGGATATCATCCTCAGATGGCCGATTGATACGACCGGCTGATGAGCCAACAACTGCGAGAGTTACATTTGATTGGCAGCAATCTCTTGTCGAAGCACTGTCTCGCTCAGCTGAACTTCGTCGCCAAAAATGGAGAATCAAGCAGCGAGAACTTGAACTGACAGCAGCGAAGAATCTTATCCTGCCACGATTGGACCTTGTCGGAAGATGGCGATTTCTGGGTATGGGTAATGATTTACTTGGTGGTAACAATTCATACGGTGCAAACGGAGCAGATCCTCTTGAAGGAACAAATGCGTACGCCACCTTACTGCATGGAGAATTTCAGGAATGGCAGGCAGGTGCCCAATTCTTGATGCCCCTCGGTTTTCGTCGAGAACTGGCTACTGTGCGGCATCATCAACTGCAATTGGCAAAGACCCGTGCTCAACTTCAAGATGAGGAGCTTGAAGTCTCTCATGCACTGGTCGAAGCAATACGAAATATTGACACTAACTTTGCCCTTGCACAGACGAACTTTAATCGACGTGTAGCAGCTGAGCGACAGGTTGAAGCAGTACAAGCGGCTTATGATGCCGGTACAACAACCTTTGATCAGTTGCTCGACGCCCAACGAAGAAGAGCCCAGGCAGAAAGTGCCTATTTCCGATCGCTTGTTGATTACAATCGATCGATCGCACAGTTCCATTTCCGTAAGGGATCACTGCTTGAATATAACGGTGTCTTTCTCTCGGAAGGACCATGGCCAGGAAAAGCGTATTTTGATGCCCATAGAAGAGCCCGTCAGCGAGATGCCAGTCTCTATCTAGATTATGGCCATTCTCGTCCTGGAGTATTCAGTCGTGGTCCGATAACACAACAATTTGATGCAGTTGGTGCAGCGGCGAATGCGCAGCAGATGCCTCCACGCGATCCCGCGACTCGCGAATTGCCGGCGACATTGCCTCGAGATTTCAATGCTGAAGAACTCCCAACACCAATACCAAATGATACACCAAATTTTCCAGCCGCGGCACATGGCTTCCCAGGTGAAGAGATAAACCTGTCGTCACTTCAAGGGACAAAGAAATCAGCTATCAATTCGATTTCAACCGCAGACGAGACAAAGCGATTGCAACAGAGAGATGCGGATATTGTCACAACCGGTTGGCAAGAGCCAGTGACGCCAGCGGCTACTGCAGTTATAAATCCGGACTCTGCTGCTGAGACGCAACTGCAGTAAAAACTGGATGTCTCTCTCACAGCTTCGGTCATGATTTTTAATCGTTCGACGTACGATTGAAGAAGCACTAAGGTGCAGCAGCAGGAAAGGGTATCGCCGCCGCTTGTTGAGCTTTTTCGAACAGATCGATATTTTTCTCCCTGAGCTGAGCGAGCAGAGAAGCACTTTTTTCTGACGGGCACGCCAAGAGATACCCAACAATAGCTGGCCGAATAAGTGGGCCCTCACCACCAAGAGTATCCCACATCGCAACGATCTGGTTGCGAAAGTCCCAATCCTGGTACCGTGATAAGTCAACAATCACCTCACGTGTGAGGTGCGGCACGGGAAGGAGCTTCCGGGTGATGAAGACGACTTCTGTTCGAGGAACAGTGTCAGATGGATATTCCCAGCAAAAGCGTAATGCTTGAAGAAGATGTCGCTGATCGACAGGGCTCGCCTCATTCTCAAAGAGACCTTGACGTTCTAAAACCGGTAAAGACCGTTTTCCTAAAGCAATAAATAGTCCAGCCATAATGCCATCGAGGCCGGCCTGAAAATCATTTGATTGGTGTTCTGTAATTATATGAATAAGTGCATTCCTGCATGATGACTGAGACCCTTTGGGCGATTGACGAGCCAGTACACCAGCTACCATTCCATAGAATCCACGCCTTTGCTGTTGAAGAGACAGTTCATGCAGGTGATCGACAACCTCTGCCGGAGAAAACGCATGAGCAGAGTCACGAACTTCCTGAAATGGAGCGAGGGCAAATTCGGCATAGGCATCTTGCGAAATAGCCTGACTGGGATGATCGAGCCATTGCGCAAACCATTCCAGACGATTTTTATCCTTAAAAATTTGTTGCTTTAACGGAGGTATTTGGAGGGTGTAGCCAATAAACATTTCATCGGCAGCAATCGCTGTCCAGCCAACCGCAGGAAGATTAAAAAGTAAAGCAGTTCCAGAAAAAGTTGTTTCAACAGCAGCCTCTACAGGGGGCATCGCAGACTCTACGGAGATTATTTTTTTCCCTGAAGATGTGGGAACTATTCTCGACAGAAGAGAAAAGAACTGACGTCGTTGGCCTTGCCTATTAGCAACTGCCTCTGAGAGAGATTCACCAATGGCAACGTCACTTGATCGAGCGATACTATAGGAGAGTGGTGTTTCAACAGGGCCACAAAATGGACATGCTGAGCTTATCGAAGTGAGAGTTGAGAGTAAGAAGAGAGTCGAGCTTACGCTACGAAGTACAGTATCTGAAAGTATCCACACCATCGACAACATGACATTCTTCAAGCCGCTCATCGAACAGATTCTCCGATGAGCGAGTAAACGGCAAGATGGTTTTCGTCTGGGCCTTTTAATTCCTTGATACCAAAGGTTCCGGTAACAGCTACAGGACGAATAGAAAACTCAGCTGTTTTGCCAGGAAGCATTTTGACAACGACACAATCGTATAACGCTGCGCCAGGGCCAAAACAGCATTCCATATTATCTCGAACCAAGACAAACTGGGTTAAGCCAGTCTGTTGAAAACTCGGAAGAATATAACCACGAATCCGAATCTGCTGTCCCACTAAAGAGGTGACTCGCTCTGGTAAGAGGTCTTGGGAAAAAGGGTTGCCCTCCTCCATTTCGAAGACAATATCGTCAAAGGATATCTCACGAATACCGTTTCGATTGATTCTCTGTCTTTGCCGTGACCGAGGATCTTGAGTCTCTGGTAGATCTTTTTCATCAAAAGAAAGCGGTGCTTTCGTATCTTGACCACAGCCTGAAAAAAATGAAAGGGCGAGGCAAGTGACAAAACTTTTAGCGAGGAAATGCCTCCTCAAGATGATAAAGGACTCCCCCCTCAATACCATCGTGGCCAACAGTTGGACGAACGGTGAATGTGCCAGCAAGTTTTTTCTGACGAGAACTAAACGACATGCCCTTTTCATCTCGAAGGTGGACAAGAACACGGTCAGTAATTTTTGGATTACCTCCAAAGCAGCAATCTCCTTGATCCCGTACAAGTAAAAATTGACGAATCCCAAATTGTTTTTTTCCTGGATACATATAGCCTTTGATGAGCACGTTATGACCGTTTATAGACCGCGCAGAGTCAGGTATCGAAGCCGCTGGTGAACCCTCAGCGGGTTCCAACATGCCATAATGAACTCTCTCGAACCCATCAGGCAGTTCAGCAGCATATATCCATGACAAATATATCGTTCCGCCAACAAGGCAAACCAATGAAAAAATAGTAGCTGTTTTGGCGAGCCGCTTACCGGTGAAAATATCAGGACGTTTGATAATGTCTCGTAAGGCAACGAGGCCTAAACAAAAACCAACCGTAGGTACGGTGAGCAGCCACCAGTCAACAAAAGCAAGTGGTGACAGAAATGCAAGGGTAGCTGCGGCAATTGATGTTCCAGCCAAAGCTTTGTAGGCATGATCGTCGTTATTTTCAGAACGACGTTTAGTAGCTTTTGGAGGAGTATCAAAAAGTCCTTTTTTCATGACTGCTGTATCGCAACTGGAGTTTTCTAACCAGCAGCGTCCCGTTTTCCTGGCTGAAGAAGATAGCGAGATAGAAAAGCCACAATCGCAACAAGAGCGAGCCAAAAACCCCACCGTAGCAGAGATTTTGTAGATGGCTCATTCTCAGCATGAAGAATCGGATGATCACTCGGCGGAGACTCTTCTGCCGCTGGCTGTGAGCCCGTGCTCACGACCATTGAGCTATCTGAAGTGACATCATCTGCAACAACATCAGCAACACGTACGGGCGAGGTGGAGGGTTGCTCCGTAGGAGGATCTTCTTCAGTGGCTATTGTGAGGCCAGCAAGACCAGCTAACGTGGCTGCTCTGCGAACGGCTTCAGGATCTATTTCACGCAGTTTTACCAAAGCACGAGCCGCCTCAGGAAGCGGACACGCTTTCATGTAGTTTACGATGGGTTCGCGCACAAAAATGTTTTCGGGCGTGGCGTCCACGTAGATGGCTGTTAACTTTTCTATCACAGACCAATCCTGCCAGCGAGCGAGATCAGCAATGACAAGGTCTGCAAGTTTTGGTTCATTGAGCAATAAGCGTAGAGATTCGAGGACACGTTCACGTGGAATTGTTTCTGATTCTTCACCAAGGAAACGAAGTGCCATAACCGCGGCATACGTTTCTGTGAATGGAATATCCCGTGAACTACGATCAAGAAAAAGTTTATCAATGAGATCGAGACCGGTTGGTCCAACGAGCACAACGTAGCAGGCAATCAACGCATCTAAACCACTTCGCAGATCAGAGGCATCATCACCGAGGTCTTCACCAAGAAGAATTTTCTCTATTTCAGATGCATCAGCGGGTGTTCCACATATGCCCAACATTGTGGCGTACAAACGACGCCTGTTTGATGGAATATTTGGCGTCTCTATCCAGTGGAGTAGTGCAGTCGGATCCATTCTATTCTCAAGGCCACGCACATCGTCATATGGGGCTATCGCAAATTCGTCATATGCGTCCCGAGCAAGCACATCATCCTTGTCTTCGAGATATTGTTGAAAAAAAGCAAGACGATCCGGACCAGATTCAGGGAGTTCATCGAGGTCCTTAAGATACGTAACAGCGCGCTCATTGATGGCAATTGGATTCGACCAAATGAATTCAGGCGGCTCAATTCCCATGATCAGATAAAGATCCCCGGGGGTGGTCGCCTCAAGCATAATTGCATCAATCAAAGTTTCCGCATCAAGTAAATTAGTTGACCGCAGAAGGTCCTCTCCTTTGAGAACATCGACCACCTCGAATTTCGCCTGTGGTAATGGACCCTCGGCATTGGGTCCCAGAGCAGATGCGGGAGGTGGCTCAACGAGGCGTGCAATGACGGCAGCTTCGCTTTGGTTGATTTCCTGAGAGAAAGTTAACGAGACGGCGGCACAAAAAGGACAGGCAAGAGATTGTTCTAGTGCCACAATAAACAATGAACTGATGGCAAGCATCAGAATAGAGATTCGAGCAAAAGGGGAGACCGGAATTCGCATAACCATAGTATATAAGACACATCGTGATGCCGAATCAAGGTGGAGAAGAATGCTCGCTTTTCTACGTTTTTTGCCTTAACCGAGCCATCGGGCGACGTCGGTGCGATAGGCAGCCACAGCTGGTAATAATGCCGCCAGAATCGCAAGTACGATGAGAAAAGGTACAAGGAGCAGTTCAGCCGTCGTATACGATAAAAATCCGGCTGTAACACCTGCATTCGTTGCTATCCAGGGACCAATGAGTCCGACTGTGCCGTGCCCAAGAAGCAATCCAATGATTCCTCCTCCAACAGCAAGGAGAATAGCTTCAATAAGTACTGTTGCCAGAACAACGCTGCGACGAGCCCCCAACGCCCTCATGATTGCCACGTCCCGGCTTCGTTCAAGAGATGAACCAACCATACTCACGAGGATGCCAATTGCAGAAACAATCACGACAAGAGTGGTGACCAATAGCAGCAGCAACTCAAGAGGTGTAACAAAAAGATCAAGGAGTACACGAATCTCAGCAATTGGAAGTGCAGCCTGCGCATCGCGACCCTCGTTGATTGCATTTCGGAGTCCCATTGCTGTGAGTTCTGCTGGGAGACCAGGAAGAGCAGCTGTCTCAAGCAAAATGGCGGTCACCTCTCGTTGATTAAATGGAAGAAGACCTTTACCGGGCGAGTCGTCATTGGTGGGTTCGGCTTGCTCAGCGATTTCACTCAAATCAATCGGCTTGGCATGTCCGTCTTGTAGATAAAAGCCTTCCATGTTGACAAATACACCACGATCAATGGGAGTGTCGGTTCTGGAAAGAATTCCAGTGATTTGAAATGGATCATGGACCTTGCCATCATCAGCACCGTGTGTTGGTGCAATCTTATCACCAACTTGTAGGTCCAGCGTAAGTGCGACCTGGCTTCCTAAAACAGCACTGTAGAGATCCTCATCGTGAAAGTTTATCCCTGAAGAAAACTCGAAAGGTTCACCATTGCCACGAGTGAGTCGATCAAAATAAGTAGAATTTGTGCCAACTACTCGGTGGCCACGAAAGTAATCACCCATGCAGATTGGAACAGCAGTCTGGGTACTCGCTGCCCATGTCCCATCTTTTCCATCAGTACGGTCATGAGCGGGCAAAAATTCTGCATATGTAGCCCACGAAATGTTTTCAATCGGCTTACTAATCAAATAAACACTATTGAGCACAAGTTGTAACGGACTCCCTTTTGCGCCAATGATCATGTTGTATCCCAAGCCTGCACCAGACTCGAAGGCTTGCTTGACGACACCACCTGTAATCAAGGTTGCCACGACGAGCGCAACACCAAGAGACATCGATAATGCAGTGAGGCCACTCGGAAGTGCCCGCTGTTTAATGTTTCTCCATGCAATGCCAAGCAAACTCATCAATACACTCCGCTTGTTGTTGGATGAACTGCCGCAGCCCGATTAAAATCTTCCAAGCGATGGCGTACTGGAAACTGCTCTGCCACTTCGGGGGCATGGGTGACAACCAAGAGAGCGACTTCTTCTTCCCGGCATGTCGTCTGGAGGAGATCAATAACCTGTTGTTGATGGGAAGGATCAATACTTGCGGTAGGCTCATCGGCAAGAAGAACTCGTGGACGATTCGCAAGTGCGCGGGCGACTGCAACACGTTGTTGTTGGCCAATACTCAGAGCTGCTGGCTTGTAATGAAAACGATCAGCCAGACCAACAGCTTCAAGGAGTGACTCAGCCCTTCCCTTGTTTGATGCTTGTGATCCAAAGCTCATTGCAACGAGTACGTTTTCAAGAGCAGTGAATCCAGGAAGTAAGTTAAATTGTTGAAATACAAGACCGATTCGATCAGCTCGCAGCCGATCTCGCTGTGGCTCAGCTAGTTTGACGATATTGAGACCACCTATCAGGACCTGACCACTATCAGGACGCAAAATGCCAGAAACGACATTTAAAAGCGTTGACTTGCCAGATCCACTTTGGCCTTCAAGCGCAACAAGTTCACCTGCGGCGATTTGGAAAAATGGTACATCAAGAATCAGGAGAGGATCACCACCCGGAACAGAAAAAGATTTTTTTACATCTTGCAGTTCAAGAACAGCTGACTTCTCAACCTGGCTTTGGGTCGTTAAATGTGTTTGTTTCATGGACAAAGAATCGCTGGAACACGAGGTGGTGTCAAAAGGAGTTTTTCGCGGCGGCCTTTCTGTGGAGAAAAACTCCTTTTCGCCAACTCCTGGCCAGATGAGGATAGACGATGAACGCGATTTCTCAAGAATTTGACGGCAAAAACTTTTGATTGGTGTAGTGACCCGCCAAAACCTGTGGGTGATTGAGAAGGAGTTGGTGCGCGTGTATAGTCCGGCCGGAGAAACTTTACGGTGGCTGTGCCCGAAGGCACTCTGACAACCGCCGATCTGACGACTCGTTATAGGAGTTTTGCTGTGTCCATTCGTGTTGGCATTAATGGTTTTGGTCGTATCGGACGTCTCACATTTCGAGCGATATATGAAAAATTTGGCCTAGATGGTGAAGTGCAGATCGTTGCCCTCAATGATCTTACAGACGCCAAGACGAATGCTCATCTTCTCGAGCTAGATTCGAACTACGGTCCATTCAAAGGGACAGTAGGAACTGATGGGAATGATCTTGTTGTGGACGGCAGAACCATTAAGGTTTTTGCAGAGCGGGATCCGGGATCAATTCCATGGGGGTCAGAGAATGTTGATATTGTTGTTGAAAGCACGGGTTTTTTCACTGACGCAACCAAGGCGGTCGCCCACAAGCGAGACAGTGTAAAAAAGGTGGTGATTTCGGCTCCAGCAAAAAATGAAGATCTCACGATCGTGCTTGGTGTCAATGATGAGATGTATGACCCATCAAAGCATCATGTCATATCGAATGCTTCCTGTACTACGAACGGTCTTGCCCCCGTAGCAAAGATTCTTCATGAGAAGTTTGGTATTGATCGAGGTTTGCTCACTACGGTCCACGCGTATACAAACTCTCAGAAAACAGTCGATACAGCTGCTGGCAATCTGCGTGATGCACGAGCAGCCGCTTTGAACATTGTGCCAGCAGGAACGGGTGCTGCGAAGGCAGTCGGTCTTGTCATACCTGAACTACAAGGCAAGTTTACCGGTATGGCGTTTCGCGTGCCGGTACCAACTGTGAGCGTTGTTGACTTTACTGCAACGTTGGACAAGGAGGCATCCCCAGAAGAAATCAATGCTGCCATGAAGACAGCTGCAGAAGGTCCATTAAAGGGCATTTTGAGGTATTCCGAACAGCAGTTGGTTTCAACTGATCTACGAGGAGATCCGCACAGCTCAATTTTCTCCGCTGTCGACACCATAGGCCTTGGAAATCTTGTGAAAGTCGTTAGCTGGTACGACAACGAGTGGGGTTATTCGAACCGCGTTGCCGACTTACTGAATTTCTTGGAATCAAAAGGGCTTTGAGTAAGAAGCCTCGTTTAGAAATTATTCAAAGAGCGGCCGGCCTTTCTTTCAAAAGGTCGGCCGTTTTTATTGGATTTTTCCAGAAGCGGAGTCCAGTTCAGCAATAGCTTCCGTTTCAATTGTTGAGCCATCGAATTGGGTCAGCTGTACTGCAATCCGAATAGGAGTCCTCTCTGGTGCTGTGGTTGGCCAAGGTAGCACGAAATGAAGCCCACGGGCTCTTGATGTACGTCTAAAGTGCTGGTGAGCTTTGGCTGCAGGAATTGTCCATTCTGCAAACTGACGCCCTAGACTAGCCTCTTGTGCAGTTGCCGTTGGTTCATATGCAGCCACGTAAATGTCTCCGGCAGTTGTGACAAGACGTTCATCAGCATCCCGTGGTTCAACGACAAGCGTTACACCCTCGGGAAAGCCATCACCATCGGCGTCATAACACACAGTTTTTTCATGATTAATGACGAGGTGCGTTAGATCTGATTGGTGACCGACGCTTTCGGCAAAAGAAAGTTGGCGAATAGGTCGAGACGCACCTCGCTTACTCGAATCCTGTGGCAGCGGTGGAATGCCTTCGAGGGTAGGGGGTGCCATGTCTCCACTGGGATTAGGAAGATTGTTTGAGCTCTTCTGACTCCCCGATGTGGATGGAGGATCTGCTCCAAAGACTGGACCATTACTGTTCGAGTTACTACCACCTCCATCAAAGTTCGGTACATCAACTTGTGGAGGCACAAGGAGTGGTTGAGCAGATGTCGGAGCCGGTAACTTGGTGTTTGATGAAGAGTCGTCAATGATTCCAAGCTGCTTACGAAGTGATGTGTTCTCATCTGTTAGCGTGTCAAGTTCATAGTACTGCGTCTGCAATTTGTCTTGGAGGCAGTAAATTTGATCTTCTTGGAGTCGCAATTCTCGCTCAAGAAGTTGATGATGAACATCACTCTTACAGCCACAAATCAATACTATCGGGCACATGAGTAATGCCACCGAATATGGGCAGGCTGTCACCAATTGAGATAAAGTTTTTTTCATGACGCGCCTCCTTGCGCCTCACGCACCGTGAAGGACTATTAGCCCGTGGGAATTTGCTCTATCACCTCATCAATAAGATGATATTCACATGCTTCGTCTGCTGACATAAATCGATCACGATCGGTATCCTCCTCGATTTTCTCAAGAGGCTGACCAGTATGTTTCAGCAAAATTTTATTCAATTTACTTTTGATATTTCGAAATTCATTGGCATGAATCATGATTTCTTCTGCGGTGCCTTCCATGCCAGCGAGTGGTTGATGAATCATGATTCGAGCATTTGGTAGAGCACGCCGTTTCCCGGCCGTTCCAGCAGTCAAAAGCAAAGCACCCATGGATGCAGCTTGACCAATGCAATATGTTGCAACATCACAACTCACAAATTGCATTGTGTCGTAAATTGCAAGCCCTGCCGTAACGCTTCCTCCTGGTGAATTGATATAGAGATGGATATCGCTCTTTGGATCGTCAGTCTGAAGAAAGAGCATCTGCGCGACAATGGCATTCGCCATTTCATCATTTACCTGAGAACCAAGGAATATGATGCGGTCTTTTAACAGCCGGCTGTAAATGTCCATTGCCCGCTCTTCGCGGCCACTTTTTTCAACAACATAAGGGATCAGGGGCATTTAAATGATTCCGGTTATTCAGGAAAAAGATGAAGGGAAGAAAAGATGCCTAGTCGACGTCTTTGTCTTCTTCTCCAGGGGGTTTGGTGAGAATGTCATCAACGAGACCATAGTCTTTGGCCTCCGTCGCCGTGAGATATCTATCTCGGTCTGTGTCTTGAGCTATTCGTTCAATTGGTTGACCAGTATGAGATGCAAGAATTTCATTTAGGACGGCACGAGTTTTAATTATTTCGTCAGCTTGAATTTCAATATCACTTACTTGTCCACCAACTTGTCCATATGGCTGATGGATCATTACTTTGGCATGAGGCAACGAAAACCGTTTGCCGGACGCACCGCCGGCGAGTAACACGGCACCACCGCTGGCAGCAAGACCGACACAATAAGTGGCTACGGGACACGAAAGTATCTGCATTGTGTCATAAATTGCCATTGTTGCAGTGACGCTGCCACCAGGTGAATTAATGTAAAAATGGATATCTTTTCGACGATTTTCACTCTGAAGATAGAGCAATTTCATGACAAGCTCATTTGCATTTCCGTCATAGATTTCACCCTGTAAAAGAATGATCCTGTTTTCCAGCAGAAGATCACCAAGTGTCATCTGTCGCTGCCGTTGGTAGTCTCTGTAAGCGCTGGCGGCACTTGGATCAATTGGAGCGTTTGACGATGGTAACGGAAACCTTTGGACAGGCATGAGCAACTTTCAGAAGTGCGAATGAATGAATCAAAAAGAATAACTGAAAAACTTATGAAGATGAATCTTCGTGAGCAAGTGGTGTGGTCGGAATTTCATCTTCGCCAGCAGCAATACCGCAAACGGCGTGGTCAATAGCCTCAGCATCCGGTTTCGGAAATTCAAAAGGCATGTCTTGGAATTTGGCCTGCGAAGTAACTAGGTCAATGGTTTTGCGCTCAATAATTTGATTTCGAAGCACATCCATAAGACCTCTTCGCTCAAGGCTGGCACGAACACGCCGTGGCGATTCACCTGATTGAGAAGCGATAGCTTTAATTTCTGCTTCATAGTCAGCAGCAGTATCAGAGACATTCTCAGACTCTGCAATTTTTTCCAAGATAAAATGCTCTTTCAATGAGCGTGCTGTACTTGCCATTACAGACTGACGAAGTTCGTTGACGTATCGACGGATCGAGTCATCATCAAAACCACTCCGACGAAGTTCTAGAATTGACCGCTCCAGTTCTCGCTGGCTCTGGCGACGTAATAATTCAGGAGGAAGTTCCCAACTAGCCGACGCTGTGAGGGATGCCGAAACCTGTTGCCGAACCTGTTTCCTTTGATGCCATTCGAGCTGGTTGTGAAGCTGTTTCCGTACCGCCTCATTAAGATCGTCAGCTGACTCAAAATCACCTAACTCTGTAAGCAGTGACGGAGTTACTTCCGGCATTTCAAATCGTTTGACATCAAGAAGCTCAATTTCTAACGTGACGGTCTTTCCACGAAGATCTTCAACAGCAGCTTCGTCAGAAATCGATATTTTGGAGGTGACTTTCTCGCCAGGCTTCAATTTAGAAACAAGTTTGTCGAAACCATCTAGTTCTGCATCGGCAAGAGAAAGTTTTGGGCGGACAACGATTTCCATCTCTTCTGCATGGGAAAGCACCTTGCCGTCGTCATCAGTGCATTTTAGATTCGCGACCATGAGATCTCCTGGTTTGGGAGACCCCTTTGCTGGAACAAGTCGACCTCGCTCTCGCAGGAGATTGCCAACAGCTTCTTCGACGTCGGCATCAGAAATTTCTCGATTTGGTCGTTTGATAGAGAGCTCTTTCCACTCAGGCATTTCAAATTCAGGGCGTACTTCGATAGAAAATTCGAAGGTCATTGGTCCATCATCTGGCAGAATGACAGCCGCAACATCGAGGTCAGGCTCACTGATTGGTGCAAGATTTTCCTGTTCATTCACACGTGCGAGAGCGTCATTCAGAAGTTTGGATCGGATTTGATCGTTTAATTCTGTTTTAAACTTGCTACCTACAAGTTTGCGTGGTGCTCTTCCGGGACGGAAGCCAGGCAAAAGAGCTGTTGGCATGAGATCACCAACAGCTTCTTCGTAATACCGGTCAATTTCTTCTCGAGGAACAGAAACCTTCACTTTTCTTTGACACGTAGAAGTTTCCTCTACAGTCACATCGATTTTGAGTAGCTGAGGTTCGGCAAGGGCTGTTGAATCGTCTGACATCTTTGTCCTGTGAAAAAAAGTGTGAGAGATAAAGTACGTGTTCGTGTTTGTAATAACGCGGGGCATAGCCCCAATAAGTGGTTTGGAGCCCTCTGAATATGGCAACCATTCCACAGAGGAGAGCGGGTGATGGGATTCGAACCCACGACAACCACGTTGGCAACGTGGTGCTCTACCAACTGAGCTACACCCGCATCCTTGATCTTTTCGAAGGTAGTAGGCAATTCATGCAGCCACTAACTCCTGAAAACCCCGTGATTATAGGGTATAGAGCGCCTGTCGCAAGGTCATACCCCGCGTTCTCGGCGTGATTTCTGGCGAAACTGAAAACTCAGCCAGGGCATTTGGAAAATCGGACTCAGAGTGGATAATCGAAGTTTTGGCACCTCTGGCGAGAAAACTGCCACAGTTGCCGCTACCATCGAAACCCAGCACACAACGAAACCCTCGTATCCTGTCAGGCTCTGATCCTGTACGGGCCTCATCTCGGATTGCCAAATGAAGTTGCAACTAGTGTTTAAAACAGCAAAGTCTGGCAGTAAAAAGTACGATGTGGACCTACCAATTGTTATCGGTCGAGGGCAACAGGCGTCATTTCGAATTCCTCATGGACAAATTAGTCGTCGTCATTGCGAACTCTTGGAGTCGAAAGGATCTGTCTTTATCCGTGATCTCGGCTCAACAAATGGAACGATGGTAAAAGGTACAATGTTGCCTAGCAAAACAAAAGTTCCTGTCCGCTCGGGAAGTGTGATTCGATTGGGAGACCTTGCTTTTCGAGTCAATTATGTTGCGCCAAATGACGGTCGTGCTACACAAGCAGTTGAGGACTCATTTGAAGAAGCGATTGATTTCCTTGAAGCAGAACCCGAAGGAGAAACAGTCGAAGCATTTGCTGAGGCAGTTCCACGTCCAAGCAAGGAGAAACTAATTGAGGCAGAACCCCTCGATGATGATCTCTTTTTGGAGGCAGACGAAGACCTCAATGCTGATGACGATGACTTTCTGAATGATAAGAATACGTCTCAAGAATCTACAGGGACCTTATCGGATGAAGATATCGATGATTTCTTAAGTGATATTTGATCCGTGAGGGATTGAGCTAGATCAAAAATTATTACAGTGAAAATAGAACACCCCTAAAAACTTTTTAGATCGTTGACTTCATGCAAGACCAAGATAACGAATCTCGTTCCCTTACGATTCGTGACTTAGCCCGTGCTAAGCAGAGTGGTCGACCGATAAGTATGGTTACTGCCTATGACTGGTGGTCGGGTTGTCTTGCAGATTCCGCGGGCGTCGACTGCGTTCTCGTCGGTGACAGTCTCGCGATGGTCATAGCTGGTCGAGAGACAACACTTTCGGCCACGATCGAACAGATGATTTATCACGGAGAAATTGTTTCTCGTGCAGTTCAACGTGCCATGGTGTTCGTTGACCTTCCATTTCCCTTACAGCATTTAGGCGTGGGGAAAGCAATTGAATCTGCAGCTAGAATTTTGCAGGAAACAGGCTGTCAGGCAATTAAACTTGAAGGAACATCAGGCCAACAAGACGTCATAGCCGGAATAGTTGAGGCCGGTGTTCCAGTGATGGCCCATGTAGGGCTTCGTCCTCAGGCGGTGCATCAACTCGGCGGATATCGCATTCAAAGAGACAGAGACCAACTTCTCGCTGACGCAACGGCGGCAGCAACAGCAGGTGCCTGCGGCGTTGTTTTGGAATGCGTACCATCAAAGCTAGCAGCAGAGATAACGGCCGCAATACCAATACCAACGATCGGAATTGGAGCAGGCCCTGACTGTGATGGTCAAGTTCTAGTCATGCACGATTTAATCGGGCTCTCAATTGATCGGATCCCTCGGTTCGTCCGGTCGTATGCTGATACGAAGGGAACGATTTTGGATGCCGTAACCTCCTGGCGACAAGATGTTGAGTCCAAAGTATTTCCCGCAGAATCAGAGACTTTGGCTTAAGAAATTCAAACCCAGCTTTCACCAACACGGAATAATGTTGGGTGTTTAGAAGCAGGTACATCTCTTTCCTAAGGCAAGACTACCTCATCGGAAATAACAACAGGCTTACTAGCTCGTATGGTCTGCGGTGAACCAACGGTGCCAGGAACCATGCTACTTCCAGCAAGTGGGACACCGTTGCCACAATTATTGCATGTATTGACTGGTGCACACGGTTGGCATCCAGGTGCACTACATGGTCGCATGGCAGCCGGCGCAGCAACTCGAGGCGGAATTGCACCGTTGGGTGTGAAGCCCGGTGGCAGATGACCAAAGCATCGTTCGTACTTCCAGACTTCAAATTTTATATAACGTTCCTGAAGGCTTTTGCAGCCAGTAAGCCCTGCGGCGGCCAGCACAACTGACACGCACGCGATGGCTCGATAGATCCACGGCGTCCTTGACATTGATCCTACTCCCTGTGGCAAGGCGGACCTACAAGGACCGCCATTATTGTGGATAGAGACTAGCTCTCAGCATCTCTGAGAAGCCTAGCAACACTACAACACACCACGGACGGGGCAAGAAAAGTGAGAATAAATTTTGCCGGAGCCAGTGCAAGACTTCTCTTGCTGTTATTTTTAGCCCTTACGATGACGAATTTTCGCCCGCATACGTCGTTTCTTTTGCCCGAGTTTTCGTCGCCCTTTACCTGACTTCTTCACTCCCATTAATTAGTCTCCACTGTATCTTTTGGAATGTTCGTTATTTTCCGTACCATTTAGCAGCGGCTGTGTAACCACAACCGAAATCGTATTAGAATACACGGAGCGGCCATTGCAAGGTTTCATAAGGTATTCCGTCGCTCGTTGGCCCCAGTTTCATCCAAACATGATCACTTTCTTCCCAACCTATGCCCAGTGGATCGAGGCCACAGGTGTCTGGCGGGTCAATATTCACGGTATGGTCACTCGGCCCCTTCCGGTGGCCAGTCGTCGGCGAACGGTGGCCTACGCAGTTGTGAAAAGGCTCTTAAAACTGGATGAAGGTCAACTTCGATCACCAATTTTTCAAGCCCGTTCAGAGACATTTCTGTTTCAGCGAATATCAGGACAGTCCGTTCAAATTATGCTTGGGGGAAAAATAGTAGATGTCGGTATTTCAAAGCGCACGGGTCACTTTGAAACAAATTTTGACCTTGATGCACAAACAGTATCTGAAAGCGTAGGAGAGACACCGTATGGGCAAAAACTTTGTTTTGAATCGGTGGCTGGAGACATAGATTCCAGGCCCGTGACAGCCACAGGCTCCGTTCAATTGGTCCATCCCAGTGGAATATCAGTTATTTCTGATATTGACGATACGGTCAAACTTACAAATGTTGCGGATCGTCGAGAACTCTTGGCAAATACCCTCTTACGGGAATTTGTACCAATTCCAGACATGGTCGATCTTTATAAACGCTGGTCAGCGTCTGGAGCAGCCTTTCATTATGTATCAGCCAGTCCTTGGCAACTCACGAGACCACTCAATGAATTTTTTCATTCTGCAGGCCTGCCAGATGGATCAATGCACCTGAAGCTTTTCCGGTTAAAGGATTCAACACCACTTGGGAGAATGCGTTCTTCAAAAAAATCGAAACAGGACGTAATCATTGAAATAATAGATCACTTCCCAAATCGAAAATTTATTCTTGTTGGTGACTCCGGAGAGCGAGATCCTGAGGTCTATGCAAAAGTAGCCCAGCAGCGTCGAACTCAGATAGCAGGTGTTGCGATTCGTCGTGTTCCTAGCAGAAGGTCCAAGCAGAAAGTGGAATCTGCCCTCAAGATTCTTGCACAAGCTGTACCCAGTGACAGTTTTCGGGTGTTTGGTACAGCAGATGAAATAAGTGACCTTCTTTCGTCGAAAGAGAAGTTCTAGGCGTCACTTTCGAAGGCATTCTGAAAATGCTCAATGGTTGGTGAATCGCCGGAATGCCAAAAGAACCAACGGTTTTGAACCTGTACGGAATTTGAGAATAGAACCGTAACGACATCAAGCCGAAAAGAATAAACTTCAAGCCGATGCTGCTTTATATAGGCATTTGCTAAAGTACAAATACGTTGTTTTTTCCGTGTATCGATTGTTTCAGCAGGATGCCCACGTTCGGTGCTCGTTTTAGAACGTACTTCGACAAAGACAACCGTACGCTGATCAAGAGCGATGATATCGATATCACCGCGCAGAATGCGTTCTCGGTGAGCTATTATTTTATATCCCCGTTTTCGAAGATAACGGATAGCTTCTTGCTCACCTCGAAGGCCAATTGTTTTCCGAGTGGCCACTCAAGCCCTCTTTGCGACTATCAGACAACGCGTGTCATTATTTAGTTACAACGTCAGTCCGTCTTTCACGAAGACGTACAGCCTTGCCCACACGATCCCGCAAATAATACAACTTTGCGCGTCGTGTAACACCGGAGCGTTTCACAACGATCTTTGCAATTTTGGGTGAATGAACAGGGAATTTACGTTCCACGCCTTCACCCGAAACAATTCGACGAACAGTAAACATCTCGCGACTGCCGGAACCACTTCGGGCAATGACAACACCATTGAAGACCTGAGTCCGCTCTTTATTCCCTTCAAGAATACGATTATGGACATCTACTGTGTCACCAATTTCGAATTTATCAATTTCTGTTTTGAGGCTATTTGACTCGACATGATCGAGAATTTGCTGACTCATTTTCGGATCTCCTGGAAATATATTGAGCTGTTGTAAATTATTTTTCTGTTTGTTTGTTTGTTTGCCTACGAGTGGCATGTATTGCCTGAGTTTTACGCCAATCAGCAATTCGTTGATGGTCACCGGTTAGTAGGACATCGGGCACCCGGAGACCACGATATTCGCGAGGACGTGTGTATTGCGGACCTTCAATGAGGCGTTCCGTGCCCGAGAACGAATCATCGACGGCACTTCGTGAGTCACCGAGGACACCGGGTACTAGCCTAGCAACAGCATCAATAATCACCATAGCAGCTACTTCACCGCCTGAAAGGACATAATTTCCGACTGAAATGAGATCTGGCTTCAGTGTGTCACAGATACGCTGATCAAATCCTTCATACCGTCCACAGAGAAGAATGAGGCGTTGTCGTCCAGCGAGTTCCTCAACAACCTCTTGAGTGAGTGGTCGTCCGGAGGGTGAGAGCATTGCAACACTACTTGAATGATCAGTCGTATCAGAAGAACTATTTTCAGTAAAAAGTGACTCAACGCAGTCAACAACTGGTCCGGGCATGAGAAGCATGCCAGGACCTCCGCCGTACGGACGATCATCAACTTGCCGATGGGCACCAGTTGCAAAATCTCGAATATTTTTCAACCGGATATCGAGCAAACCAGCTTTTTGCGCAGCACCCAAAAGACTTCCATCAAGAAAGCCCTGAAACATTTCAGGGAATAGCGTAACGACGTCGATCCGCATGACACGTCCTGCACTCGCTCACTCTGTGGACTCGTCAGTTTTTGCTTCCGTCTCTGGAGCCGTCGTAGTCGGAGAGGCTTCAGCGGATGCTGGCTCATCAGTTGCTGGTTCGGTACTTTTGGCATCTTTTGAATCCGTATCAGCTGATGCCTCAGGGGAAGCACCTTCGCTTGAAGCTTCAGGTGTTTCAGCTGCTGGCGGTTCCTCTTCTGGAGTTGATACCAATACTGGTTCACCAGCTTCCGGTACAATCCGTGGTAGGGATAATCGGGAGCGGGCTTCTTCCATTGCTTTGATGTGGGTGCCATCAGTCCCAAATTTCTTAATAAGGACTCGCACTTTATCACTCGGTTGGGCTCCTACGCTCAACCAGTAATCCACCCTTGCGGATTTGAGTGTACAGCGGGCATTCGTATCAGAGACACTCGGATCGTATGTGCCGAGTTCTTCAATAACACGACCATCCCGGGGTGTCCGGCGGTCAGTTGCACAAATTCTGTAAAAAGGACGGTGTGTTCGTCCCATTCGTTTCATACGAATTACCACTGCCACGGTTTCAACTCTCCAAATTCTGAATTGGTCGGTACTTGGGCTCACATACTTCCACCAATTTGTGGAGTTGCCAGAATGCGAACAGTCGCAGATGCGACGGGCCTTCTAAGGTACACCACAACGAGTCGTAAAAAAGGTGGGCAGAGTATTTTTCTTGTTCTGGAGCGAATCACAGCAGGATTCAAGACACTTTATCTGCAGCCTGGGAATCAACCGCGAGCGCCTCGTTTCCGCCGACGGGCCTCTTTTTCCCGTTGTTTTTTGAGTTTTCTCCGCTGTTCCGCCGTTAATCTCTTCCCAGTATCACCCTTTGGTCGACCGAGGCGGCCCGCTGGATCGCCCATTGCGGACTGCATTTTTTGGACTTCGCGCATTCGATCTTTCATGCCGAGGCCCGCCATTCCTTTCATCATCGAGGCCATGCCATCGAATTGCTTCACAAGATCATTGACTTCTTGGGGCTGAACCCCTGCCCCAGTGGCGATGCGTCTTCGTCGTGTCTGATCAACAATACGTGATGGGTTCCGTCGTTCTTCAGGTGTCATGGAATCAATGATGCCAAAGAGTCGATTGATGTCTTTCTCAAGATCAGCACCGGCTAATGTTTCCTGCATTCCTCCCATTCCAGGAATCATCCCGATTACTTTCCCAAGTGGACCAAGCCGCCTGGTTTGGAGCATCATTTTTTTGAAGTCATCAAGTGTAAATTCACCTGACTTGAGGCGTTCTTCCTGTCGCTGCATCTCGTCTTGGTCAAATTTCCGCTGAGCTTCTTCAACGAGGCTTACGACGTCTCCCATGCCGAGAATCCGGCCGGCGAGTCGGTCAGGGTGAAATTCTTCGAGGGCATCAACTCCCTCACCAGTCCCCATGAATTTAATCGGTACACCGGTAACACTTTTTACTGATAGCGCGGCACCACCCCGAGCGTCACCATCAAGTTTTGTCATGATGACGCCATCAATTTCAAGCGATTCATTAAACGCTTTTGCACTTAAAACAGCATCTTGTCCAGTCATGGCGTCAACAACCAAGAACACCTGATCAGGCGAAACTGTTCGATCAATGCGTGATAGCTCAGCCATCAATTCTTCATCAATAGAAAGCCTGCCGGCTGTATCAAGAATGACAACGTCGAGCCCGTCCTTTTTTGCTTTTTTTACACCTGCCTTACAGACCGCAACGGGGTCGGATTGGTCTTGAGGTGTGTGTACTGGTATGCCGATCTGTTCACCAAGTACTGAAAGTTGCTCAATTGCTGCAGGTCGTTGCAAGTCAGCAGCAACGAGCATGACTCCTTGCCCTTGTTCCTTAAGGCGACGAGCAAGTTTTCCGCATGTCGTGGTTTTTCCAGATCCTTGAAGCCCACACAGCATCAGAATGGTGGTATCGCCGGAACGAAAAGGAATTTCATGGTCGACCGGTCCCATGAGATTGATTAGTTCGCGGTGCACAATACCAATAAGTTGTTGTGCTGGATCCAAAGCATCAAGAACCTTTGCCCCAATGGCATCAGCAGAAACACGGTCAAGGAATGCCTCAACAACATCGTATGCGACATCAGCTTCGAGCAACGCTGTTCGAACCTCACTGAGGCCCTCGCGCATATTTGATTCAGAAAGTTTTCCTCTGCCACGAAGAGTACCGATTGCAGAGGTCAGTGAATTGGAAAGATTGTCAAACATGACGATGAGTATAACTACGAAGCAGCACAAAAATGAGTGGATGGAGAAGAATCCATCCCAGAGTCAACTCGATACGACGATGAACCGCTCGAATCGGGAGCGAACACCCACTGTGTCGCAAGACCCGATGCGTGGCCGGCAAGAGCGGTGCATCGTCGTATCGAGCTGAAAAGTGCTTTGTCTTATGAAAAAGTGCCTGGATCACTCATAACAGGAGTGGGGCCGATGACCGTGCCGCTCTCTACTCCACCCTCGCAACAGGGCGTAGGACTTCCGCATGGTTCACAGCCACAAGGGGCGGTACCACACGGTTCGCATGGTGCCTTACCGCATGGTGCATTGCAGTTATTCTGATAGAGTCCTCGACTCGTATTCCGGAACTCAAGAAAAGATGGTCTTTTGCAACTATTCCCGAAGCAACTACTACATCCGGGTAAAACGACTAAACAGCCGAGTGCAGTCAGCAGGCAAACAAGACGTGTCATAGGGGAATCTCCCGGTGAATCAAAATAAAGTCGCTGAGCACTGAGTGACCGGGTTGCATTCAACCGAAAGAAACAGTCAAGCAATCTCGCTGAGCAACCCTACACCACGCTTTCATGGTATGCCGGAAGGTTTTTGTTTCCTCACCAATTTTTCCATGCTAGGGTTGAAAGTGATCGTTAATGTTTACGGAAACCGCATTGTTTCACAAACCGTCTTTTCATGGTGAAAAGATGATTTTAATGCATTATTTCAACGGACTGTGGTTCAACGCTGATGTCAGGGACTCACATGAAAGAAATAAGTTTGTACCGATTGCGCAGATTGTCCGGCCTCGCTTTGGCCTTCGGATTGTGCGCGTGTTTTGCTGCGCCTGTCCTTGGTTCACCGAATATCGGTGAGGCGTGCTGCGAACCAGAAATCTGGGTTTTTAGTACAAGGCGTCTTCCAGGCATTTGTCACTTACCAAAGGTAGTGAATCCATCTGTACAGCGATATGAATCAGCACATTGTCGATGGCTTTCAGACGACATTGGAAATCTGCTTTCAGGGAAAGGACCTCTTGTCATTTTCCTGCACGGCAATCGTTACGACGCCTGGTCGGCAAAACAACAGGGTATACGTCTTGCGAGGCGTTGTAACTCTTTCACATCTCATGCTGTAGACACGCAGTTAATGATTTATTCATGGCCCAGTCAGCAGGATGGCTGCTTGTTAAAAGATGGTCGTAACAAATATCATCGATGTTTTACGGAGGGACACTATCTGGCATGGCTCCTCGGCCAGATAGACCCTGAGCGTCCCGTCGTCTTTATCGGATATAGCTTTGGTGCACTTATCACGCTCGAGGCTCTGGAGGATCTCGTTGCGGCAGAAAATGAAGGCAGTCCGGTCAGTCCTTGGCAGAGCCGACCGGGGGACACACGGCTCATTTTTGTAGCCCCCGCAGTTCGGTGTGACGCGTTTGCACCGTGTGGAAAATATCGTGAAACACTTGCGTGCGTAGATCGTGTTTCAATCACCATTAATTCACGAGATGATGCGTTACGATTTTTCCATCTTCTTGATACCCGTACAAACGTTGATGCACTCGGGTATACAGGCATGCCACGAAGATGGATGCCATCAGAAATTTTATATTCAGCAGTGGATGCACGACGTATTATTGGTCGTGAGCATGGCCTGCCGTTGTATCTCAAATCTAATACGCTTATGCATCGAATCTGTCGTGATGCTTATAGTGGGCTTGAAGTTGGTTCTCCAGAAATGATTTCGAAACACGAAACTGTTTTAAGTAAGGACTCAGAAAATCAGGATTCTGAGTAGTTAGCTTCATCAAAAATTTTGTGTAGCTTCTTAAAACATTCTACACGTTCGGGTATCTGAACAGGTGCAGTCCAACCAAGGCAATCAGTTGTTTTATTCACTGAGTTGTGTGGATGATGGCTATCTTGTGATTGCTCAAATTGCGTGTATCAAAAATTTTCTAAGAAAAACGGACAGCTTTGCAAGCCTTTGGAAAAAAGACATGAAACGATACGTGTTTTCCTGTTGCAAGAATAGGACCCTCTAATTGATAGTCATCAATAAGTTTTTCAATCGACTCTACGTTATCAAGAGAGCACGCCCCTGTCATGGATTCTGGGTTTCTTCAGTCTGTAGAGATAACCTCAAGATGCTTTACGTATTGTGCCAACAATAGTGCAGCGATGCTTTGGTAGGAGAACAGCAAGGGATCACCCCACCTTGGCCGGTGTTACTATTTATCACGACAGTAAAACCATTTTATGTACAGTGCAGCTTCGTCAAAAGCTTTTAACGGCTACTGAGGAAGCGCAGGACAAAGGTTTGAGTGCAGTTTATTGAGGGTAGTTCTTTTGATCAAAAAACCAGCGTGCAGTCGCTTCTAATCCCTCAGCCAATGAATGTGTTGGCTTCCAGGCAAGGACATCACCAGCACGGCTTGCGTCGAGGAGATTTGATCGCAGGTCTCCAACTCGCTCAGGACCATATTCAGGGTCAGGTAGGCTTTGTTTTTTGCCAGCATTTGCAAGGAGATGTCCTACCTGTGTGCGTAAGTTTTTCTCGAGTGCGTTGACGTCAGTGCCAACCCCCGTGCCGATATTCAGGGAAAGAATCTCTTTCTCTTTAAAGTGCGTCTTTTCTAAAGAAAGTGCTGAAAGATTCGCTGCAGCAACATCAGGACCGTAGACATAATCACGAATATATTTTCCATCACCGTTGATATGAGCATGATGCCCATCGATGAATTGGTTACAGAAAATAGCGACTACTCCGGCCTCACCATGAGGGTTTTGTCGAGGTCCGTAGACATTTGAATAGCGTAGTGCGATTGATGAAAGTCCATGTTCTCGGGCATAAAAATCGAGGTATTTTTCACCAACCCATTTGGTGATGCCATAGGGACTAATCGGGTTTGCTGGTGTCGTCTCTGGAGCAGGTATTGCAACGTCTCCATACAGGACACCACCGGAGGATGCGAAGACCATTCGCTTACAGCCTGTAGCGACTGCAGCGTTGAGTACGGAGAGGAGTCCAAGGCAATTGATGTCTGCGTCCAACAGAGGTTCGCGAACAGATCGACTGACTGACAGTTGGGCTGCTTGGTGACAGACAGCGTCAGGTTGAAACGCTTCAAAAACTTTATTGATGCTGAGCGTGTTGCGGATATCAACCTGGTGAAGTGGGACATCTGAAGGAACATTCTCAGATGATCCACTGGAAAGGTCATCAATGATTTCCACTTCATGACCAGACTCGATGCACGCATCGACAATATGGCTACCAATAAACCCCGCGCCGCCGGTAACAATAATTTTCATGATGAACTCAAAATGGAGGTGTCTCCATAAGCCGAATCGCACTGTGAGTCATGTGGCAACTGGTGCTAGGTGAGAAAGGCAGCAGAAGTTTATGCCTTTCTCATTTATCAAGCAGGCTCGTAAAGGAGTATCCGTTATTATGCAGCTTGGCTACCGCGAAGTTGTATTTCTTTTACGACGAGTTCCTGTTGAGCAATCTCAAGATCGTTCTTGACCATCATTTCAACAAGCTGATCGAAACGTGTCCGTGGTTTCCAACCTAACTGTTCGCATGCCTTAGTCGAGTCACCAAGAAGAAGATCGACTTCAGCCGGACGGTAATAGCGGGGGTCAATTTCAACATGATCTTCATAGTTGAGCCCAAGCTGACTAAAGGTTTTTTCGCAAAAGTTACGAACAGAATAGAGTTCATTGGTTGCAATAACATAATCATCAGGAGTTTCTTGTTGAAGCATGAGCCACATTGCTTCTACGTAGTCACCCGCAAAACCCCAATCTCGTTTTGCATCGAGGTTGCCGAGGTATAGTTTTTCTTGGAGTCCCAGTTTAATACGAGTTGCTGCGCGCGTAATTTTTCGCGTAACAAAGGTCTCACCGCGCCTGGGGCTTTCGTGATTAAAAAGAATGCCACACGATGCGTGAAGGTCATAGCTTTCGCGATAGTTGATCGTAATCCAGTGGCTATACACTTTTGCGACGCCATACGGGCTCCGCGGATAAAAGGGAGTGGTTTCCTTTTGTGGTGTCTCAACTACCTTTCCAAACATTTCAGAACTGGAGGCCTGATAAAATCGGATTTGAAGACCGGTATCGTCCTGTACATCCCGAATTGCTTCTAAGAGTCGCAACGTACCTACGGCAGTTACGTCGGCGGTATATGTGGGTTGATCAAAACTGACACGAACATGACTTTGGGCAGCCAGGTTATAGACTTCTTGCGGTTCGATTTCTCTGAGGAGTCGCATTAATCCATTGCCATCTGCAAGATCGCCATAGTGCAGATTTAACGGAGGGTCATCGCCAAACATAAGATGTTCAATTCGCTCTGTTCCAAACGTGCTTGAGCGTCGCACAATGCCATGTACTTCATACCCTTTACCTATTAGAAGTTCCGCCAGATACGAACCATCCTGACCAGTTACTCCAGTGATGAGAGCCCGACGTGACATGATATTTCCCTAATGAAATTGAAAGGAGAGAAAGGCACAAATTCAATAGCGCACTAGGTCTCTACGTTGCCTAGACCGGAAGTTAGCAACGCACTGAGTTAAGCGAAACAGTAGTTTTCACTTTTCACCACTATTTTTGGCTCTTTGTAGCCAGCACGAAGATAAAATTTGCTGTGAACGAGTTACTGCTCGAGTACTGTCTGATAAACATCAGCATATCCTTTGGCAGCGGCCTGCCAGGAAAAGCCAGCTGCATGCTGTTGACTACGGGTCGCTGATTGTGGATCGCTGTGAAAAGCGCTCAAAGCATTTTGAACCGTCTTGGCCATTTCAATCGGTTCGTAAGAATGGAAAAACATGCCGCTTTCGCCAGCAATTTCTGGAAGACTCGTGCGGTTGGACATGACCACAGGTTTTCCACATTGCATGGCCTCGAGTACTGGAAATCCGAATCCTTCAGTCAAAGACGGAAAGACGAATACGTCACAATTTTGGTAGAGCCATGCCCTTTCTGTATCAGAGATTCCTCCAGGCAGAAGAACCTGCCTTGTGAGTCCAGATTGAGTAGTCTTTTTATTAACCTTTTTCCCGTACGATGTTTCTTTCTTGCCAGCGATGACAAGTTGATAGTCTGGTAGGTGTTTCATCATCTCAATCAAAGTATGAAAATTTTTGTGCTGCAGAAAGTTTCCAATAGAGAAAATAAATCGACTTTTCGGTGCCCATGAAGGTCGAGTGTGAGTAATTTCAGCAGGTGGTGTCAGGCCGTTTGGAACAACATGAATGGTCTTTGACTCAACATTGATGTGTTGAGCTAAATCAGTCGCTGTATATTTTGAAACAGTGACAATAGCATTTGCCCGCGTCACGAGCTTTTGGATACGGGCAAGCCGCTGGCGAATTCGTTTTGGCTGATCGCCGGAGTCTGTCATATGTAGAAAATTCAGATCATGTACGGTTAGGACAACAGGTATTCGGTCATCAAATGGCAAAAACTTTGATGTCTGATGAGTTACATGCCAAAGCGCAGGCTTATCAACTTTATGAAAGTGACGGCCAATGGGCCGTACCCATCGCTGAAAGCTTTCTTTATTCCAAGGACGAACTCTTATGCTGCTGTAATTGGCATTTGGTATACCTGCAAAATAATGGTCACTACCGTCAGGCAAAAAGAAGACAGGCTCAAAACAATTATTCGAGCGAGCAAGCAGTTCTTGAGCAAGGTAAAGAGAGAAGCGGCCTAGGCCACAGTTGATATGACGAAGTTTTTCGAGATCGATAACAACCCGAGGCAATATGTCGGTCTGGTTTGTTCTCGTGCCGAGTGGTGTATCAGTGAGACTTGTCGAATTCATAAAGAAGCTGATCAGTACTGAGAAATCTTACCGATAAGCAATATTTCAGTTTTCCCATTTGCGTGAAAGATTGATTTAAGGCACACGAGAAATTTTTTGAATAGAGGGCGTTTCCTGCGAGAAACTGCTCACTGTTGGAACGGAATGCCTTCCGTGCCATATTGTGTTTCAAGCAAAAAACAATTTTAGGCTGAGGTTCACTAGCTTCGGTCAGACCCTCATATTCGATCGTCAGAAAAGGCAGCCATGAAAATCCATGAATTTCAAGCCAAAGAACTCTTGCGGGCCGCGGGTGTGCCGGTCTTGAAAGGAAAGGTTGTTCGAACTCCTGAAGAGGCAGCACATGCATTTGAGTCCCTTGGGGCTCCAGTATGTGCAGTGAAAGCGCAAATTCATGCGGGCGGTCGTGGGAAGGGTCATGTAGAGGGGTCAGAGCAACGTGGTGTCGAACTTGCCAAGTCGCCGGATGATGCTTCGCGAATTGCCCAAGGTCTCCTAAACAAAACACTTGTGACTATCCAGACAGGGCCAGAAGGTCAAATTGTTCGGCAAGTATTTGTTGAGAGTGGTTGTGATATTCAGCAAGAACTGTACTGTGCAATTCTTGTAGATCGAGCAGCGGGATCACCGGTGCTTATCGCAAGTACTGCTGGGGGAATGGATATTGAAGAAGTAGCAGTGAAGACACCAGAACTGATTCTATCAGAACCATTTGATCCGGACCGAGGGCTCGGTGCCTACCAAGCTCGTCTCATGGCGTCGAAGCTTGGCCTACCAACAGCTAGCTGGCGATATGCAGTGCAATTTCTTCAGTCTCTTTGTAGTGCATTCGTTTCACTTGATGCATCATTATTGGAGATCAATCCATTTGTTCTCACTGGAGACGAAAAGCTGGTAGCGCTCGATGCAAAAATGACATTTGATGATAATGCGATGTTTCGTCACAAAGACGTCCTGTCACTTCGCGATGAATCTGAAGAAGAACCAGCAGAAATACGAGCCGACGCTGCAGGGTTGTCCTATGTGAAACTGAATGGAGAAATAGGCTGTCTCGTGAACGGTGCTGGTCTCGCGATGAGTACGATGGACCTTGTGAAGTTTCATGGTGGTGAGCCAGCTAATTTTCTTGATGTTGGAGGTGGAGCAAATGTTGAACAAGTCACCGAGGCATTTCAGATTATCCTTTCGGATAGCAATGTGAAGGCAATATTAGTCAATATTTTTGGTGGCATTATGAGATGTACAACAATTGCAAATGCCCTTGTAGAAGCTTCTAAAACAATAGGTTTTACTGTACCTCTCGTGGTCCGATTGGAGGGCACTGAAGTAGAAGAAGGCAAGAAGATTCTTGCCTCAAGCGACACCTCAATTATCACAGCAGATGGGCTTACTGATGCTGCTCAAAAAGTGGTTGATTCGATAAAAGCGTAAGCATGGTTTCTTTTTATTATTGTACCTCTCTATCCTATAGCAAATTTTTATGAGCATTCTTGTCAATCGTAATACACGTGTTATCTGTCAGGGCATCACCGGAAAAGTTGGTGAATTTCATACGCGAGGTTGCCTTGAGTATGGAACAAGAATGGTGGGTGGTGTTACTCCCGGTAAGGGAGGAGAAACGATTGCCGATCTTCCTGTCTTTAATACAGTTGCTGAAGCACGTGATGTGACAGGTGCGAATGCGACGATGATTTTTGTCCCACCACCTTTTGCAGCAGATGCAATTCTTGAGGCCGTGGCAGCAGAAATTGAACTTGTCATTGCGATTACAGAGGGTATTCCGGTACTCGATATGGCGCGAGTTTTACCAGCCTTTGAAAATTCCAAGAGTAGACTGGTTGGTCCAAATTGTCCTGGGGTCATTACACCTGGCCAATGTAAAATTGGAATTATGCCGGGCTATATTCACACACCAGGAAACGTCGGTGTTATGAGTCGTTCCGGCACGCTTACGTATGAAGCGGTGTGGCAATTAACTCAGCTCGGTCATGGACAGAGTACATGTGTTGGCCTTGGCGGTGATCCTCTTGTTGGATCAAGCTTTATCGATATCTTGGAACTTTTTGAAGAAGACGATGATACGCACGCTATTTTAATGATGGGGGAGATCGGCGGCTCAGCAGAAGAAGAAGCTGCAGATTATGTGAAGGAACATGTTTCAAAGCCAGTCGCAGCGTTTATAGCCGGTCGTACGGCTCCTCCTGGGAAACGTATGGGGCACGCCGGCGCGATTATTTCAGGCGGCAAGGGAACAGCCGAGGCAAAGCTAGAAGCACTTCGTGATGCAGGTATTGAGATTGCAGAAACGCCAGCTGACATGGGGACAGCAATGGTTCGTGCAATGCAACGGAAAGCCTGATTGATCACTGATCACAGATGTTCTACTCGTAGCCGGTATCCTTATGTATTGATGCCAGAGATTCTCTGTCATATTGCCCCCAAGACAGCAGGCATAAATATGTAGTGTGCCATCTATTCCACTGGGTTATCTGGTGTTTCCTCTGAATCAAGAGGGGTCCTTTCAGGGTTTTCAACCGGATAAAGATCTTCCCAGGTCACCTGATTGACTCGCCATCGCCACCAATTGCTTTCCTGATATCTCTCTATGAGACCAACAAAGCGCTTCGGAGCATCATCGCCAGACAAGCCAACGACAGGAGGTATCTCAAGTGCTTTTTCCGTAAACTGCTTGTCTCCGGTGATATCAAGAAAGGACTCATTTTGGTCACGTTGTTCATTCTTATTTAAGTCTACGAAAGGCTCGCTATAAATATTTGGTGGTAGAGGATCAAAGGGAAGAGGGCTTTGCCCTGCGGGTAGGTTTGTTGACTCTGGTGGAAGTGGTTTTTCAGGATATTGAGGTATTCCATTGTCATTACCAACAGTTGGCCAGTCGTCTCCCTCGAGCAGCCGATTTCGTTTATCACCGTCGGGTTCAATAATGCGTGCAAAGGTTCGTAGCATACGGGCACCAAAATCAAACTGGAGATCTGAGTGGTTTAGCCGGTAACTTTCCGGAAGTGGCACAAGAGAAAGTGCGACAAGAACCCCCCCTGCGGCAACATAACCTGTTGCCCCACCTATAAAAGCTCCACCTGTTTTGTCAATTACTGAAAGAAGAGAAATTGATTCACTGGGAATATATTTTTCAATAAGCATGTGAATACCAACAGCTGTTCCTATCGCCAGAATAAATAAAGCGACAGGAAACGCATAACTAGGAGGCATATCAATAGAGATGAGGATTTCTGTCAGCGTTGGGATGAAAGTCAGTGTCACGACAAAGGCTACGAGAGCCTGCATTCCGACAAGTACTGAACGAAACATCCCGTGAATGAATCCATACGCAATAAAGCCAAGCACAATGGCAATGGAAAAAAGATTCGCTAGTGTTTGAAAAATTCCTGCCAAAGGTACCATCATTCGACTCTCTTACGTAATGAAATAACTTCCATGACCGACGTGCTCTTACTTTGCGACTCGCATGACCTCATTGAGACTTGTAATCCCAGAAATTACCTTTCGGATACCAGACTGCTTGAGCGTTTTCATTCCAGATTTTCGGCCAGCTTGTCGGACATCTTGAATCGATGGTCGACCCACCAGCAGATCTCGAATATTGGTGTCAAATACAAGCAATTCATGAATTCCGGTACGGCCCCGGTATCCTGTATCCAGGCATGATGTGCACCCAGCCTCTTTATAAAGTGAGAGTTGCTTTCCGGGAGGAAGGCCAAGTTTCTGCAAAAACTCTTCAGGAGGGGTGTATGCTTCTTTACACCTTTTACAGAGTACCCGAAGGAGACGCTGCGCCAGCACTGCTGAAACAGATGACTGTATGAGTGTGGTATCTATTCCGATATCAAGAAGACGGGTGATTGTCGTAGCGGAGTCATTTGCATGCAGAGTTGAAAAAACAAAATGACCGGTCAGCGCGGCCTGCATAGCAATTTCAGCAGTTTCCTTATCTCGAATTTCTCCGACAAGAATGACATCTGGATCCTGCCGCAAAGTGGACCGAAGAATATTGGCAAATGTGAGGTCAGCGGCAACATTGACAGCAGTCTGAGAGATGTTGTCGAGTCGATATTCAATTGGATCCTCAATGGTGACAATGTTTTTTGAGAAGACATCGAGTTCCCCTAATGCCGTATAAAGTGTTGTCG
>WLWG01000470.1_pt1 | contig 41235 bp, 62 predicted proteins | sample 6712871 | NCBI WGS metagenome assembly WLWG01 (sample SAMN12718693, study PRJNA515312) | sponge metagenome | isolation source: marine sponge | host: Mycale hentscheli | place: New Zealand: South Island, Marlborough, Capsize Point | collected 2003-05-01
GACCACTGGCACCAGAAGCACTACATTGGCTTTTCATGTAATACGGTGGACGATGTATCTCCATGGGAGTCGAGTATGATTGCCTGCGGCAAGTACAGAGACATCGACTACGTGACCGGTTGCGTTAAGAATCTCGCATCTGAGGCGCGTAGGGTAAGGCCTTTGCTTATTAAGCAATGATGGATTACTCCCCATCGCAATGGAGTTCGCACTGGATACCATACAAGTCATGGTGGATACCTGGCAGGCCGGCGGCAACGGGCAGGCCGCGTACAGTCAATAGGTTCCCAGGCGGAAGCAGAAGGCTTAAGCCCAGGACATATACGCCAAAGTCGGATCTGTGCAAAGAGTGGCAGAACGACATTTACGTATCTTCACTAGAGCACAAGCCGTCAGCGCCATTCACATATGCGGTACGCATAGACATTGTGTGGTTCATGGACAGGCTCAAGTACATGATGCACCCGAAGTATCCAAGCGGACCAATCCCCATGGTCGGCAGGCCTGACAGGGACAACCTAGATAAGACGATGCTCGACACACTTGGTAAGATGGAGGGCTGGTTCAAGGACGATTGCCAGGTGACGGCTGGTTATATCGAGAAGATGTATGCACCGATGGATCATCCAAGCGGTTCATGGATTGCCATGTACACATGGTCTTGGCTCAACGCCGATCTCTCTGATCTTTTCTCCACTTCGAAATAGATTCCAGTTGCGATATTCTTCTATCGAGGCTGTAGACATATTTCTTGAAATCTTCTGGCGACAGATGATCTACGTCAGATTTTAGTTTTGACAGTTCCCTACTAAGATTCATGCCGTCAATATTAGTAAATCTACTAGATTCAATTTTGGCTATAGATACCTTGATTCTCTGTACGTCAGACGCGATATCTTCTATCTGATTGTAATTGATCACCATCCCGCTGGTGGCAATAGTACCCAGGATATTCATTAGGATAATGGCGATGCTCTTCCATGCCTGTCCTTGTTCGGACTGTAATTTTGGTGGCGTCATCAATCAACCTTTGAGTTCCTTCTCTTTGGTCGAAAAACCACATCCATCCGAATAGGACTAAAGTTACTATTCTTCTGGGAAATTAGAGCTAAATGCGCTGAGTAGATTCTTGGCACCCAGGATATTAGAGAATGGAAGAACCTGGAATGCATTTCTGATACCACGTTGAGTGAGATCTTCGTCGCTGAACAGTGCCGGCGCGATCATTCCTCGTGCCGCTCTTTGCCCCCTGTTAAACAGGTCAGCTGTCGGGTTACCGAACAGGATATCTGTAGACAATTGGCTTGTCCGACCGAATTCGAAGACCGGATCAAATCCAAGTGTTGGTAATATTGTATCAACTATTGGCGGGAACACAGAACCGTAACCAGACCTCTGAAACGCTGCTGCAGCTATGTTATCGGGCGTGAGCCTATCAGATAGGAATGCCTTTTGATCACCTCTGCCGATGGAGTTAGCGTATTGCTGGCCTATATACACGAGACCACCAAACAGGGTAGAAGTACCTACTGCTACTCCTGCCTCAACGTCTCTCATCTTGAGATTGAATAGGAACTGTTTACTCCAAGCATTGATGGTGAATGTTCGGAACTGCGATATGGTGCGCCCTATATCGGTGGTCATCCACAGTGACAAGTTGCCCACGTCGTTCTCTTGTACGGCGCGTCGGCTCCACTTGAACAGCGACGTAGTGAATCTGGATGCGGCCTCCTGGTTATCCCACTTGCTGAGGTTGACGCGCTTGATACTCCTACCGAATAGTCCCTTCTCTGTTGTGGCGTGTTTCCTGATCTGGCTGATAATGCCATCCGCCTGATCTTGGGTCAACCCCATGCTAGCCAAACGCCTTGCTGACATAGGCTTAGAGCCAAAGGCGATATTGGTCCATCTCTGTACAGCGGTTAGGCCGGCCACCCTTTGGAGACCGGTGTTAACGGGTGTCATGAAGCTGGCTGCGGAGACGAACTTCTGGGCTCTTTGGAGACCTTCATCGACGCGGGTCAGGTTGCCGGCCAGTGATCCAAGCTCATCAAATCTTGCGATGGGGTGGTCTCTTAGCCAATCTGTACCGAACGCTAGAACGGTTTCTAGCTCGTCTAGAAGCTCATTGCTGAGGTTGCCATTGATCGCGCGGCTCCACAATTGCCGAAAAGCTGGTACCTGCTGGGCAACTACTCTTGGGTTGAACAGGACCTGACCGAGTTCTGGTATCTGTGCGAACCCGAACTGACCACCAACACGTAGGTAGTTGAAGCTGCGCAGATGCCTCAGTACTGTGGACGCCTCGTCGTTGGTAGTTAGCGGTATACCCAGCAATGCACGATCAAGTGCTTCCAACTTCTTGACATCTGAATTGATGCTGCGTGGGTCTATCTTGACACCAGATTCTGATATTTCCTTTGCCTCGTTCTCGATCCTCTTAACGAGATCAGTGAACCTAGGCGGATTCTTACCAGGTTCAGCGAACGCCTGCCTCAACTGCGTATGAGCTACCTCACCGTGTATGTCACGTACATAGGTGTTGAACAGTCTTCTCAGGTCGTTATCTAGTAAATCTTCAAATCTAAGCTCACCCAGTTCGTTACCGGCGTCGTCAAATATGATCTCTGAGAAAGTTTCATCGAAGTCGATACGACGCCTGGTACGTGGAACACCCTTCTTGGTAGTCGCCTCCATCTTGAGAATAATCTGGTTAATATCACCATCAGGAACATTCTGATCTGCCAATATACGCCTAAGAGTATCGGATCTATTGGCGCTGAACATCTGAGCCTTTGAGATATCAGTCTCAAACGTCGCGTGCATATGACGACCGAGCCATGCACGGGCTAGCTGTGTGGCTTCCTTATCTGTCAGCTGTACCTCAGATCCATGAAGGATCGAGTTCCTTAGGAACTTGTTGATGCGCTCAATACCAAAATTGTCAATAGCCACATCGATACCAGCCTTGTTGGCCTTACGCATCATGTATGTAACAGACTCTGGTATATCCTCAAATCCCTCTACGCCTGCTCGTTTAGCCATCTGCAGAAGATCTGCGTACTCATCCCTAACGAAGTTGGCCACTTGCTTAATGTCAGGGTCTGTGATCAAATTGGGATCGCGGCGCACAGCCTTGGTGACATTCTCAAGAAACTCCCGTTCCTTTTCCCTAGACTTGAGCCATGTCCAACCGTTCCTCTTGGACCATCTACTGTACGAACCAAGAAGTTCTCTCTCCAGTAAGACCTCACGTCTCCTGGCGTGCTTGGTCACCCACTCAGATCCTGACAATATGCTTGGTGTGCCATCCCGGTTGGGGAATGGATCCTCAGCGTACATCGCAGCCAGACGCCTGACAGTAGGTGACTTGGACCTCTTGAGCTGTCCAACCATATCAATACGGGCCTTGCCGAATGTGCTCTTAGGCCCATCCTGCGGCACCTTAGCGAACTCAAGCTCTGTCTCAGGTAATCGGGCATCCACTTGAACAGCCTTGGAAAACCCAGGCTCGTTGGTCTTGGTGAATAACCCCCTGAATATCCTATTAATGTCTAGGTTATCGATCTCCTGCTCAGTCAGGTCAAGACCGTCTATGAGCTTCCTGACGCGCTGCTGGGTCTTGGCTGGGTCCAGATTGGCTGCGAAGTACCTTTTACCCTTATCAGTCAATTCGAGGCCAGAACTCAGGATATCCCTTAACTCGATTTCCTTGGCAAGATCCCTAGCAGCCTCATTAAACGGATCAATCTGGACACCAGTCTTAACAAAAAACCTAGTAAAGACGTCATCACCTGTATCCAGGGTATCACCTGCCCGCTGAGCGCCACCCCTTAGCAGGGTAGCCTGCTTGGGTGATACGGCTGTTGGCCTCAATGCAGTGACGGCGCCACCAAGGATGAAGGCACCCAGACCAGCATAGATGACGTCCATACCGTCTCTGTCAGGGTTAGAAACCTGCTGGAGACCCTCTATAGTACCCTCAGTGCCGCCAACCACAAAGCCGCCACGGATGAATCTCTGAACCCTGGTGAGCTTGGAGCTGTACACGATGGGGCCGGCAATGGCCTCAGCACCAAACGACAGTGCCAGGGCCGTGGGGTCCAAGACACTGGCGCCAATGCTCAAGGCGGCACCGGTCCAGCCCAATGACCCAAGCTTCTCACGCGAGTCGAGTCTCTGGAGCAGCTGCGTGCGTATGAACTGAGCCTGCTCCAAGGACGTTGCGGACGCGAACTCGTCCAAATAGTCATTTGGTAGACCCTCACCAAGTTCCTTAACCATCTTGTCGGTGAGAGAGAAGTTCGGATCTGGATCGAACTGGGAGATCCCGAAGTGCCTGAGCATGGCAGGGTATATCTGCTCAGTATCAGCGGCAATACTAATACCTTCTGCAATACTGATAGGCGCTGGTTTAGGCTCCTGCTGGATTGGACTGACACCACGGACGCCAGGGAAGGCGTCGTCTTCAAATGTCGGTACGAGATCAAGGATACCTGGCTGATTAGCCATCTGCGTCTCTGTCTTTACCTAATAGGTCCTGGAGACCACGACCCGCCGCCTCAACAGGTGCTGTAGCACGCCTGATAGATTCCCTGACCTGGTCCTTGTCTAGCATCTTGAAAGCTTTGAACACAATGCCAGGTATGTAGAAGTTCGTCGGGTTCAGGGCCCGAGCCGTAGCAGCTGTCGCAGAACTGATACGATCCTTAGCCAATTCCTTCTGGCGTGCCGTTTCCTCTGCAGAGCGACCGGGAATGACACCAACGGCCGCAGTTGACAAGGCATTAAGCGTAGTCTCTGAGAACTTGTTGGTAATGTCTCTGCCAGACCTGACCAGCTTAGTCGTGATTCCAGGATCCTGACTCTCAGAGACAACCCTATCTATCTCCCTGTTCCTGGCGTCATCCATAAGGCTCATTAATACTGACGATGATGCGAGACCATCCGCCACGTTCTCAACGAGTGTTGGAGATGGCGTGTCCATACGGACTAGTTGCCACATGGTACCGTCTTTGTTGGGTATGACTGATAGGTCACTGGCTGCAATACCCTCTGACTCCCCGAACTTATCAACGTATTGGTTGATCCATTCGTCCGTGGCAACAGTCAATCCCTCTGGTATTGGCTTGGCCGCCGTGTTGACGTACCAGTTATTAACCACCTGATGGGTACGACTAAACTGTTCTGCTGCATGCTCGGCCGCCACAGCAGATCCGACTCTCATGCGCTGCAATGTAAACTTCGTCAGCGCCGAAATAGATGATTGCACGTCGCCAATGTTCCGGATATCACTTCGAAATATACGCCTCGTTAGATCCTCCGCGACGGCATTGATCTCCTGGGGCTTGATCGTGGCAGAGAATCTATCTCTGTTCTCCGGCAAGGTCGCGATGTGAGACTCAACCGCAGATCTCTGTGTATTGCCTGGATCGTTCTTATCCAGCATCAGGAAAAATTCAACGAACTGGTCATTGCCAACCATCTTGTTGACCAGCTTCGGAGACTGCAGATTCATCTGCCGAAGCAGTGAAAGATCGTTCTCTACTGCATCCGGCAAACCGTCCTGCCTACTAAGATCCTCCAGAGGAATTCCGCTCAGTGACCTAATCCTATTCTGCCATGGCTCATAGACGACATCATTCCTCTCCATGAAACTAAATGCGCTTGAACGTTTTTGTTCAGATGTCAAAGAGTCGTCTGTCAGGATGTCCTGCATCACCCTGTCAACCACGATCTTTTTGACACTGTCGGCAGATACCTTAACTGGATTTTTATTAAGATCTTCAACCTCAAAATCACTTAGACTCTGAAGGCCACCAGTGTTAAGCGAGTCCAACGCCATACGTTGGGCTGATTCGTAAATCTTCTCCCTCTTTTGATCTAAATCAACGCGTACAGAAATGCCCCTCTGGCGCCCCTGTATCTCAGAGATGAGCTGGTCCCTCTTTCTCTGTGTGATACGACCATCAGCCGCGGCGTTGACGAGCGTCTGCCTCCACTTATCGTTACTGGTGCCTTCACTAAACGCCTGCTCGCGGGCCAGTTCCGCTATCTGACGCTCCTGCTTGGCGTACTCTTGATCGAATCTAGCTTGCGCCTGATTCTTGATTGCGGTTATTCTGTCTTTAGGGATGTTGGGGCCAAGTGCGGCGATCTGCTCAACAGCGTTTGGATCACCGTTAAGCGCTGCATTCCTTAGAGAAGACGACAACACAGCGGTTTCCAGATCACTACTTGATAGTCTGAAGTCCGGATCACTCTGACTATTGATCTGGCGAGCAGCATCCATCAACTCAGAAATGCCTTCAGCAGATTCTGCCTGAGATGCCAATCCAGATATCTCATCAATACTGGATTCCGCGAATATCCTTTTTGCCTCTCTGCCGTGCAATCTGAACTCGTCAGGCGGCAACATGACACTGAGGTCTTCCAAGTGAGCCTCAATGTCAGTGTCAGCGGTGATGGTATTGTTGTGATCGATAGCGTCTATATTGCGGTTCTTCTTTCTCTCTGCGTCGATACCACGCTTAAACACCCTCATCATGGATGATGCGCGCGCTGACACCTTATTGACAGTATCCTCGTCATCAAGGTTGCCAATCACGCCACGCATGAGCTGGTCACTAGCATCTAGCTTGGCAGATGAATCCAGATTCGCATCGCCCTCGATATCAGACAATCCATTGTTGATATCTGTTATCGCTCGATTGATCTGGTTGACCTTGCGCCTCTTAGAATCCTCTCTCTGATTCTGTATCTTGATAGACGCAATCGCACCAAACAACCTTGTTGCACCAGCGGACGCGGCGATAGCTTCACTGCCAGTCTGTATCTCACTGGGGGATGTCAGGACTGGATTAACAGGCACCTGCCCACCCCTAACACGTATATCTTGTTGTGTAGCAAATCTACTCATAGTTATCGTCTACGATAGTAAACCACCACCAGTTCCACTTTGACGGGCAATCTGATTAGCGAAGACCAGACCTTGCGTGACACCACCTAGAGTCTGGCCAACCAAATCCCCACGGCCACGACTCTCAATACCACGACCGATATTCCTCTGTCTCGTCTCTGCCTGACCACCACTAGACAACACAATGGCCTCATTGAGCTGTTGCTCTATAAATTCGTCACTGATCAGGTCCAAGGCGCTACCAGAGGTCTGAAAACCCGACGACGCCAGGCTAGCCCGCAACGCACCAAGCCTCGCACGTCCACGCAGACGCTCCCTGGTGAGCCTAAGATCAGTGGCCTGCCTCTCCAACTGGGCATTAATCCTGGCCTGTTTTGCCTGGGCCTGTGCCTGGTTCTGTGCAGCAACGCCAGTTACTACCGGAGATGCTATACTGCCAGCCACTGCGGCCACAGAACCAGCGGCAGCCACGTCTGCGGCAGCCAAAGTTGCACCACTAGCCAATCCAAGAGCCGAATTAGTCGCAGCAGCCGCGGCCGCAGCATTAGCTGCAGTAATACCAGCCGCCGTGGTTGGGGCAGCGGCAGCCCCAGTTCCAGCTAACGCCGTTCCTATCGTTGAAAGTAATGCCATTTACCGCCTCACTCTCGAATAAAGGGTATAGTCACGACCCCACTCGTCATACATGCTCATAACACCCTCTGGCGAGAACCCAAGCATCCTTGCCCAGCGATGCGCCTGCTTGAACTCCTGGAGTACGGCCATCTCAAGCCTCTTGAACAACGACGGCTGATAGCAGTTAATAGCGTTCATGACTGCCCGATGAACCGGAATAAGCTTCTGACCCGTAACGTCTTTGTCAATAACAGACCAAGCAACAGCACGCCAAGGCCATATTTCAATAAATCCTGCACTAACGACAACCTTATCTCCAAAAACCCCAGAGAAGCTACTATTCGTGAGGTGAGAGAGATCGTCACCACTGTCGCGCATACCAATGAGCTTGCTATAAGCAGATAATTGATGGCCTTGTGGATCAATACCATTGAGGTCCTCCAGTTCGAACTGCTTAACCTTGAATCTCGTGGACTTCAGTTTCGATTGTAATGGCCTGGACTGTTGTGGGATACTTTCCATCCTGGACAATCCAGAACTTCTGATTGCGGTCATAAGGGCTACCTATAAGCATGTCTTCAATAAGGCCTGTGAATACCGTATCTGACGATTCGAACTCTACAGGCTCCAAATCCGAATCACTAATATCTGAATTGGTGCCGGCTGTTACGCCAAATTTGACACCAAAAGACTCATTAAACAGCACCTGAGCCCTCTCAAGTCTCTTCACTTTGACGCTCGTCTCTGGCTGGATTTGACGCATCTCAGCCGTTGGTAATGTGGCCATCTTGCTCGTATACGGTAAACCAACATGCACCTTGGTATAGCTGGCATCGAGCGTGATAGATCCGCCAGAAACCACCTTATTGGCATGATCCTCGCCATTGGCAAGAACGCTAACAGTCTGACCCTCGAGATGATCTAAGCCACTAATTGTGTTGGTCAATGTTGAGTCGTAGGTCACGCCAGAATCAACGAAAAATGCATCTTCAAGAGCATCAGATGATCCGTCGAATTGATCCTCTATGAATTCAATGTGCTCGACGTCAGTTCCGTTAATCGTCCTCCTAACAATCATCCACAGAAGGTCAACCGGCTCACTGCCTGCTGTGTCTGAGATCACCGCAACACGTTTGACCTGTGGATTGTCAGATCCAGTTAGTGATCCACCTATAACGTGTTTGTGCCAGGCTATGACATCCTGTTCACGCTCGTACGTTGCAGCCGCGATAGTACCGTTTCCTAACACGCACCAGACGATTGGAGAAGGCTCTTGCTGGTATGCGACATCGACGATCCCGGACTTCGTAATATCTTCAGACAGGACCGTAAGGTCTCTGGCGGTGAATGAGTCCACATCAAGGCTAAACAGCAGTTCGATAAGCTTTCTGCCAGCCTTTTGGACAAACACCGCTGCAGTATTACCAGCACGAACAGCCTTTACATACCTCTTAGACCCCAGGAACGTCTGGGGCCTGTTCTCGATATTCGTGTTGCTTAGTGGCTCTGCAGTAGACGTTTGGCTTATGAGGTACTCGGTGCCATCGGTACCGATAATCAGACCCTTTGGCGTATCAAGCATCCAGTAGAATGCATTGACTCGATCGCTGTCAATTGTTCTGGTTATTGCATCGTCAGCGACAACGGATTCATCGACTCCACTGACCTGACCATAACCATTTGGCCTAAAGTTATCTACGTCATTTACGACAGACATCCAAATAGTTTGAGGCTGACTATTGCTACCACCCCATACAAGCCGACCTTGTGAAAATGAAACGGTCCAAGGCCATCCATCTCGCGTATTCCATGCTCCAAGTCGCCATCTTGGCGTATCTTCTGAAACACCATTTGTTGGAGGATTTGATCCACTTGGATCAGGATCAACATTAACTATCTGTGGCGATATTTGATCAAACCAAATAATCCTTCCCCAACCCCAAGCCAGCTGTGTACCAGGATCAAATATCCTAAAAACACGATCAATATCTGTCTGTGAGAAAATGGAACCAGTCGACTCAGCAGTATCAGGACTGGCAGTTGAATCATAAGTTACATTATTCCCAGTCTGCTTAATATTCTCATCTAGATATGGACCATCGCGATTTAAATAATCGACTACCTGCCATCCCTCTAGTGTGCCAAAAACCGTAGCTGCCCCAGGATTAGACATGGTAACCGTTACATTAGAATTCGTGGTAGAATCGATTTCAAAGCAACCGTTATATCCAGCCGGGGTCATACCGGATACAATTATCTTGGAATATATTCCACTGTATTCCTCCTGCGGCTGAAACCCATGAGGACTCGCATCATCTGATATCGTGAATGTGGCCTGTCCTCCAGACCACACAGCAGCAGTAATATTGAATCCGGTGCGCCTCTGAAGCTCTTTGTTATGCACATGAGCTTGAGATATAAACACAATGTCAGCTGATTGAGAATAATCAAACTTATCAACGCCAGAATCAGTCACAGATACAGATCCGCCATTCACATATGAACCAGGATCTGTTAGGACAAAATATCTAATTGTGGTTCCTGTGATCAACTGAATCTTATGGCGTCCGTTGTAGCCGGCTGGATTAACGCCAGAAACATCAATAGTGGCACCAACTGGAATAGTGTGAGCAGACGCGAATGTTATTTCTGCCAGACCTGGTTTTTCAATTTCATCTGCAGCTGCGGCATATGTACCGGGGTCTTCATTTAGATTAATAGTGAAAGTTGTTGTTGATGGCGCCGACTTAACAACATGGACATCATTAACATCCTCCATCGGTGTTGGGCCTGTCGCCTGAAAACCAGACAACTTTACGGCCATTCCAACTTCAATGCCGTGAGGATTCTCGGACGTTGTTATGGTGGCAACGCCCTTGGTTGAATCCCATGTGAGATTATTGCCATTGAGGCTAGCGCCGCCACCAGTCCAAGATGCAGTGGATATGGCTGGTTGCGTGGCTGGCTCAACATATGGCGTACCAAGTTCAAACGGCGTCGATGATGTGCCAGCAGCACTCAGACTCCCATCGTCCATGAACTGGTCGCGATCTCTCAAGAACCTTATGTACTGATCACCGAACTCAAGCGCATATGTCTGATCGGTAGAGAATTGAAACGGCACAAGACGTGTGATTTTCTCCGCGTTCTTGGTAGATGCGACATATCTGGTGCCAGGCCTACGGACAATAGGTCCATGCTTAGTCGCAATAAAGTTCTCTAGCTTAGAAACGCCGTTATAGAACTTGCTGATATCTTTTCGGCCAAACAATAGTTGGCTGAGCTGACCTGCTGTAAAATTTGTCTGTTCAAATGTGGCGTTAGCCATATCATGAACTCACTGTACTGATACGCCTAAATAGCGTCCCGTTACTGAGTCTTCCACGTAGCCAGGTATCGGTTGTTTGCGCGTCGTCTGGCCTCTGAGATGCGTCGATATGACGTGCCCTAGACATGATACGGTCTAGGTTATCCTGCAACTCGCGGCGCTTCTGGATACTGGTGTCTAGGCGATACGACAGTTCAAGCGCCAGCTTGGCAGCGAATGCCTCCCTCAATGATGGCGACATTTCAGACGGATCTGTCAGTTTGTAGACATACTCGATCTTGACCCCGGTCTCATCTGTAACCACAGCGCTGCCGTGTATCTCGTAGTTGTTGGCTTCTTCGTCCTTAACGATGAGACGGATGAAGTCTGCCGGCAATGAGAACTGCCTGGAGAACATCCAGTTTGGTGTAAGCGGATCCAGGACAGTAGGTGTCACCGCCAGGGTATCAGGATCAGTAATTGGTGTAGGGTCTGTCGTCAGAGCATACGTGAATGTATTGCTCGCTGGCGTGGCGGCAACTACGAAATCACCGTTTAGTGCAGTTTCAGTAAATCCGGCAATCGTTACAGTATCACCCACATCAATAACATGATCAGTTTTAGTGGTAATTGTCGTAACACTAGCCGCCCAAGAAGCATCATCTACTTCATAAGTGGTATCTTGGGTCAGAGTGGCGAACTTGCGAGCGCTTTTCCATCCGTGCATCTCTAGCAGAGATTCCCTAACGTCGGTGAATATCGTATTAACCGCCCTCGCTCTTTTAGTATCGTCGTTGATAGAATTGATCGTCTGTTCACCGATCATCGTCAGTGCACGGTTGGCGATATCCACATTCGTCTGCGCACCAAACGCACCAGGGAACATCGCGCTGGGGCTACCAAAGGTCTCTATGATGATCATGACGTCATCGACCGCTTTTGTTGCGGCATCGACAACAGCGACTTCAATAGTCTTACCAGTCAGCTCGGCGGCAGTGAAAGTAAACTCCCAAGCACCATTTGTATAGACAGGAACAGTGCCTATATCCGTCTGTGGACCACCGTCTATACTGACCTGGATATCTGACAGAACTGGACTCCAGTCACTGTCGGTAGCAAAATCATCAATCCCGGCCTCTAGTATAGGTATTCGGATCGTTTTCCCTGCAACGGTGGCTGTAGAGTATTCCCTCAGGAATACACTCGATACCGAAATGACATCGGCATTATTACCGGTTGTCGCATACATCGCCAAAGGATTTCCGTAGGTCTCTATAATGACAAATTGATCTTTAACCGCCTTCGTCGCCTCATCTACAATCTGTATCTCAATTGTCTTTCCGGTCATCTCGGCAGCCGTCAACTGGAATGTCCAGGAGCCTTCCGAATAGGACGGCAATGTGCCAATATCGACGGCGCCTGCACCATCTATTGAAACCTTCACATCAGTGGCTACAGGTGTCCAGTCTCCTCCTGTAGCGAAGTTTCTGGAGCTAAAAAGAAGCATCGGCATACGGATATGTGTTCCGGCAGCAGTAGCTGTGGCATATTCACGCAATATTGCACTCATGCAACACCTCTTCTGACAGATACAAGGGCGAGCCCTTTTAATGTGGGTCTAACGGTAATGGGTGGAGGACCAACAACTACACCCGCATATACCCATGCGATGTTCTGGCGCTGTGGACGATCAAAAGTGCCATCAGGCGTTGTTGTTACCGGATGACATACATTGCCCACCGTAGCCGCTGAACGTCTTTTTTGTGCAGTATCTAAGGCCATTATGGACCAGTCGCCATCTTGGCTTCACTGTAAATAGTGCCGTCATCCGTTAGTGTCTTCTTACAAATCACGGTGCCGGAATCGTCGTAGATTTCTTTGAAATCTGTTGCGGTCGTATCAACATCAAGACGATTCCTAAGTGCCATATACATGAGCATGACGGCGGTAGATAGTGTCGGTGTTGACGCCGGCTGAGCCTGCGACAACTCTGAGATTGTGTCGACGGTGATCACATCGACACATGCGGCATTAGCCTCAACTTGTACCTCAGCCTTCATGGCGGTTGACATACCACCCAAATCGGTCAACCCGGCGCCAGCCGTTCCAATCTCTGCGGTGTCTGTCAATATAGACGAGACATTCGTATTCGTTGCATCTATATCAAGTCCGCCTGCGTCACTGATGACCAGGCCACCGGCAGCATCTGCGGCCGCATTCGGCAATGCCGTCATCGCACCACGAACGCCATCGTTCAGATTAACGCTAGTTAACTGGACCTCGATGAGCAACGGTGCCATGTTTGTAGCACCAGCCAACGTGACTGTGACCCAATCGGCAGTCGTAAACAGATCATTGTGGAAATGAAGCTCATATGTTCCGGTCGTCATATTTGCAGGAGTACCAATCCGAACCTGAGCCGCAGTAGATGGCGCCTCGTAAGTGCCTTCAGTCGTTACATTCTCATCGACTGCCAATGCAACGCCCGTACCGTTCCTCTTGAGATACCCGCCAACAATGGACGACGTCTGATCAAGACTGCCAAGACCGGCGCCGACTGTACTGGACGAATCTTGTATAAAGACGGTCAGAATAACGCTAGTCTCGCCTTTTACGAGTTGGAATTTCATGCAAGACCATCCTTAAAGAAGGGACCACCTGAACCAAGACCATCCATTGATGCGGCTGTTGGCAATTTAAAAACGGATCCGCCTTCATCTCCAGCACATACTAGCCAGATGAATTCTCTAGCAGCATCGTCCGCATTTGCAGACCAATCAAAAGTAACATCTGTAGCATTAAAAGAATCGAATGCCCCAGCTCCAGTTAAAGTCGATATTCCCGTAGATGCATTAACATCGAACGAAGTAACTATAGTATTAGATATATCGTGATATATACCAGTTTCAGTTGTTGGCCTGCCATCATCATCGCCATTTAAAAATGAATATTGAATTACACCATCCGTAGAACCTATTCCAATCCAATTGTGTGTCGAAACTGTAGACCCTGATGTATTACTCCTGGATATTGAAATAAATCCTTTTGGTTGGAACGATGTTGTAAAAGCTTTTGTAGAAGCCGATGTATTTGTCGTTCCATTCCCTACTTGCCAGCGGCCGCCTTTGACTGCAATGTAAAAGAACTGCTGAGCAAAGTTATTTGAAACCTCATCAACCCAGGTCCATCCATCAGCATCAAAACTACTTATATTATGCTCTCTAAGAACTGTCGAACTCGCAGCAGCGATTGTTGCCAAGCATCTATCGGTCCTCTGATATCGTTGGGTGTTTGAAGTTACAACAGAGTCATTTGACGTAACCGTTGCAAATCCCTGATTGCCATTAGCGTCACACATACCTAATGCAATTTCAAGGAAATTCTGAATGCCGTTTATTTGACCTGAAGCTGAAACATTTTCGATGAACATCATGGCATCTGGACTAAATCCAACGCCCGTAAATGCCACAGAAGTTCCATTGACATTAGTTGTATCATGATCCTTGGTCGCAATTTTCACATTGGTTATATCTGTGCCGCCCCACGACGTATAACCAACTTTATAAGCTGTCGCAGATTTGGTTGTCCAATTTACCGTGAATGTGCCAACTCCAGTAGCGGAAATAACACACTGATCAATTAATGATCCAGATGTGTCATATATTGATAAAATGGAATCATCATGCATTGATGTTACTGCATTCGATGTTCCAACATTATCCTCGCTTACCCCAAACACACATCTCTCGTCAGTGCCATCCGAATATCCAATTGCCATCATATAATCAGCATTCGCCCCACCCGTAGCCGTTGCGCCATTCATCGTTAACATGATCAACTGCGGCGTCAGGCTCGCACCAGTTCCAGTCAACGTAACAACGTCCGTACCCGTTGAGGTACGTGACGTTAAAACACCAGTTTCTTGAAAGAAGCTCATTAGGTTATGCCAAGCCAAGTCTTTGCGGTGTTCTGATTAATATCGCCACGCTGATAAAATCCCAATGTCTTCTCAATTGTTATGACATATTGATTTTGCTCAGCTAGTGTTGCCAATGCCGCATAGTTCGCAATCATCTCATCAAGCTGTAGTTCATCCGCACCCACAGCGGGGCTGGCAGTTAGATCCCAGAAATCCATAATCGTCGACTTGCTGACAGCAACAGGACTAGGTGCAGCAAATAGGGCAAGAGATCCAGAGAACTCATGGACAGGCAAACCATCAAATCCATTCTGGCCAGCCCCTGTCCCGGCATTTGGATCAAAGTGATCTATCAGTGCCATAATCGCACCTCTCATTAAAGAAAAGGCCTGGGCACGCAGGCGGTTAGGACCTGCGCGCCCAAGCCGGAGACCAACAACTAGTCAACGGTGTACTTGACTATGAAACAAACATTTCCACTAAGTGGAGTTACGACAGTTGCTGTTTGTGTTGCAACTATGTCATAAAGAACACCTGGATCTTCGGTAAGACCGACGACATCCCATAGTGCCTGTCCGACCAGTGCAAGCGGTGCGGCACCGGTACCGAACACCTCTGTAGAACCAGCTGTAGCGAACGCAGTCACACCTTCTGCGAAGCAATCTGCATCAAGCGCCACAGCCCCCTCTGCCGGATAAATCCCAAAATCAACATCTGACTCGCCACTACCAAGATCCGCATTGACAATACGGATACCGACCATACGGGCGTTACTTGGTAGTTGACAGATCAGAATTCTGTCTCCAGACGCGTCGAAGTCAGTAGAGACGATATTTCTCTGCTGAGTTATGACGGCTCTGACACGACCACCAAATTGGCCAACGTCCATCTTGACAGGAGGATTTGATGTTTGATTAAAATAAACATTAGATTCAGTATCAGCCATTTCAAAAGATCCTTATTCTGAAGTTAATTTGCCTCATACGAGTGTATAGCGACCTTTAGTTATGCCTATGGGCCTTCATCAACATTGATTGTGACGACCTTTTCTGCCTGCATACGCGTAGCGCCGAAGCTGGCACACGAGTAGATACGCGTGGAGAATCTCTTGCCGGGATCCTCGGCGATCCGGTGACGGATATCCTTACCGAGACCTAGCTTGATAGCACTACGTGGGTACACGAGTGTTCGTGCCGTTGCGGTACCGATACCTTCGATAAGCTCAGTCTGAACGAACTGGAAGCCCATGTAGGTATTGACTTCACCGTTCACCAGTGCACGGATACCGTTGGTATCGATTGACTGCACGGTCGCCTGATCCAGTAGATCCTGAATACCAGCCGCACTGGTTACGCAGGTGACCATCTCACCATCACGGAGCGCCTCATTTGCACGGAGGATCGTGCGTGCTTCATTGAGCTTGGCAACGGTTAGGCCACCAGCTGTTGAGACAGTCTGGCCAGCAGCAGTACCAGATTCCGTGCCACCACGATCCAGACCCGTCACGGCGGTTGCACGAGCAGCACGGATGATCTCTTCGTCGATAGAACGGCCAAGAGCGTCACCGAAGTTCTGGACGTAGCTATTGGTCGGGTCGTTCAGGGTCTTGACCATATCGAAGTCATCGACAAGCTCAGACACTTCACGCTCGATCAGGTCCAGGACCCGCTTATCGTGCGGGGTGCTCATCAGTGGCGTATCCGCGTGACGACTTACCGGCGCCTGTGCGGTGACAACACCAAACTGATCGTAGAACTTGGTACGACCGACAACGCTGGGGTCAACGTCGACGGTATTGCGCAGGCGACTACCGCCCTGCTGAACGACACGGTCAATGGCTTGGCCGAACGCATCGACAAACCATTGATTAATTTCAAATGACATATCACGTCTCCAACAAAAGTTAAAAACTTAAGTCAGAGACGCTGCCCAGAACCTACTGGACGCCTCCTGCGGATTTTCGTCCCGTTGGACGGCGTTCTTTCACGCTGTCAGACGGATTCTGTGCGAACTACCCGTCTAGGTCTATTAAACCAGAAACTCTTTTATTGTCAACCAGTTCTCTGAACTGGATTTGCATCCATCTGCAACTTAGTCAGCTTCTCCATGGCCAGTGCGTGGCCTGGGTCATACTTATTCATGTATGACTTATTGAAGGCCTCATCGGCCATAAGCTCGTTAATACGTGTCCTGGCCATTTCTGGTGATAGTGGTCCGTTAAGGCCACGCGACTGGTTTTCAAGGCCAATTAGCCTATCTTCGCCCATTATCTCTCCGATCTCAATGGCCAGTTTGACCACATTAATGTTATTGGCGATACCGGCGCCCTTGAACGCCTCGAGTGCTGCTTGTCCGCTCTTGAGGTTACTCAGTGCACGTTTTGCACTATTGAGTTTGTCGTCAACGGCGTTACCGAATTCAGCCTTTAGATCTTCTGACGTTTTGTTGATCTGTTGATCCTGCGATTCCTTGTGAGAACTGTTGTCTTGCTGCACGACACCCTCGTAGAACGATACTGCGTCTTGCACCAGTTTGGCAGGTGCACCTTTGGCGTGCATGAATTCCGCGAATTCCTTGAGACGTTCGTTTGGTATCGCGCCTTCTGGCACAGCCTCACTTGCCCTTAGATTGTAACCCTCCGGCGTATCGGGTCTGCCAAGCTTTGAGAACGCACTGACCCAGTCCTCGTCGGTTGCGTCTTTACCGGGTATGACGAACTTCTCGGCACCGACCAATCTCGACGCGTGTATCGCTTGCTTGGCTAGATCGGTTACATTCTTAATAGGTGCAATCGCAGAGTCGTTACGGATCTCATCTGGCAGGTAAACGTCAGATAATGCAACGTGCTGGATCTCTGGCGTTGGCGCTGTCGTTGTTGCCTGCGTATCAGCCGGCGCCTGCGTCGATTCAGTGCTCTGAGTAGACTGCTCGCTCATTTTCGGTGATCTCCTGTTTAATCTCGAATATGTCCTTATTGATCGTGTCTAACACTTCAATCAACACACGCCTCTGACCTTCGCGATATGCGAGACCTTGCGGATGGGTTTGATCAATATCGACACATTCCATAACCTGATTTCTTCTTATCATATCGAGAAGAACCTCTTTACCCTTTTGACTTAGGAAGACAGTTCTGTAATCGCGTATACGTTGTTTCTCGATATCATCTAATTTGTTGTACTTGGCTCCGTGTGGCATTATGCTGCTTGTATCTTGCCTGCGATTGACCCAGCTTCAGCCGCTGTCTTTGCGACCTCTGCGACTTGCTGGCCGGTCTGCGCGGCGTTGAGTATCTCTTGATCTATACGTCGACGTTCCTTGATCTGCCTGACCTCTTCAACGGATCTGATGAGTCTCTCAGGTACATTCAGTGCACGCGCGTTACTACCTGGCAGTTCCTCGGTATTTACACTGAGCAGGACATCGGGATCGATTTGAGCCAGTGGCAGTAGCGTATTAATCCAGACCTGTACGGCCTGGATCTCTGACGTCTGCTGACTGATTGCTAGTGGCGATACGTACTCAACGCGTATACCCGAGTTACCCAGACTTGCCGGCGGTGGCGTCAGGATACCACTGCGGATAGCGATTGCTATTGTCCTTGAGATCGTTGGCGTGAGTAATTCCTCTTGAATCCTACTGGTGAACGGCGCCATTGTCTGACGCTGATCGTTACGTCTCTCAAGTACCTCTGTTGCAGTCATCCGGTCCTGCAGCGGCAGCTGCAAGATATCGTTAAAGAACGCCTGTTGAATAAATGCACGTGCCTCTGTGACTGTCTCCAGCGTGATACGCGGATCACCGACAGGCATCTGATCGACACTGGACCCAGCACGACGGTAGGTAATACCACCGGCCATTGTGCGGAGCTTACCCAGTACACTATCGTCGTCTACCAATAGCGGTGGGTCAGCCGCCTTCTCAGCCGTTGCAATGAGTGTCTTCTTCATTGCATTGATAAGTCGAATCTCATCGATCGATTCATCTGCCGGCGATGTACCGTAGACCTCACCGCTAGCAATCTTCCACCTGGCCACCGAGTACGGGAACTCTTCAAACCCGCCTACACTGACAATGTGTGCCTGCTCTTTGTCCAGGTATACACTGATGAACCGCTTGTTCCTGGGGATATCAATATTCAGATTACCAATACCATCGTTCGGCATGACGACGTGCAGGTATTGACGTTCCTTGGTGAGTCGATCACGTGCCTCAAGATCTTTCTTCGCAGCTTCCGACAGATTCTCAACACCAAAGAACCGTGCGGCCTGTGTGGCATTCCACCATTTACTGCGGAACATGTGATCGACACGTCCGTGTTGATTATTAGCGATATACACTTCAGACAGTGGCAGTGCCGAATACCTAATGACATCTGTAATACCGGTGAACAATGCACCCGTACCGAACGCCACGATATCGTCGAACACCTCACCCATAGCGCTATAGAAGCCACTTGTAGGTGATCTGAAGATAGCAAACAGGATATCCTGCGCCTGATCCATCCACAGACGCGCGTCCCTGGCGTCAACGGACGGATCAACCGGCTTGAGTATGAACCACCTCAACGCCTGCGATATCAGAAGACTACTCAACGCAGATGAAAGTCTGCTGGCCGCGACTGTAGCCGTATTATCATATGTCCTTATACTACGATCACGACCACGAACGCGATCCTCTTCCGTCGACCTCGATGGCGCGACAAGATTAGATATGTCACACCACCGAGGCTCGATCAGTCGCCTATCACTATCGAGAGGATCAAAGAGCGCACACAGATTGGCACCGAGACTGAGTTCTGATGGCGGCATGTCTAGCTTCCAAGCAGAGTCTTCTGACTCGTTGACGTATCCAATATGTCACGTCGTCGCGACAGGTTGAGCCTAGACCTCTTGCGCTTCTTAGCCTCATCCTGCAGTGCGGACGTTGGATCCTCTTCGCGAACAGGAACAGGAGGCGGCGCTTCTACCTTTGGTTTACTGAAAATAGCAGACACTATTAATCCTCCGTCGCTATGACCTTTGGTTCTCCGGTAGGGAACAAGACCATCAGCCTGGCCTTACCGTCAGGCCCCAAGTTGGTAAAGACGTTGGCCTTACCCCTTGGGGGCCTGTCAATGACTTCCTCGTCTTGGTCCATATCAACGACAATGTTATCTTCTTGTTCCATTAGACCTCAAAGTAGTGAAGTAGTTTTTCACCGCTGATCTTCTCAACGGCGCGGATCACATCTGCCATATTCACAGCAACGCCACGACCAACCTCAGCGTTCTTAGAGTGATAAGACCAGTCAAGATCATCTTTCTGGTCTAGATGAGTAAAGTTGTGGGGTGATAAAAGCGAGTCATTACCAGCGCCGTCGACAACATGGAGTTCGCCTGATGTCGAATACAAACGAATACGACCGGCCAATGCGCCAGTCGGATCAGTTTGCGCGTCCAGGATCTCCATATAACCGTCACCGCGCAACCTCATCACTGACAGCGCCGTGGCATTAGTTGGATCAGTCAGAAGAAAGTCCATCCTAGAGCCTGATGCGGTATCAGTAAACGTCTCTTCAGCCTCAACAACGATTCTCGCGGCCTGCCTGAACGATGTTGTGCCGCGTCCATTCCACGCAATTGTTCCGACGCGATCACCAGAAGTCACAGCGGTAGGCGTAGCCTCGGTACCATTACTCTTGCGAAGGAACAATAGTCCAGAATCAGTGGCTGTACCACCATACCTGACAACATCGACTTTTGCGGTGTTGGCTACATCAACCACATTGATTTCACCACCCATGCGGTGCACATTCCCATCTTCACTAAACCACGCGTAGTTAGTCGTGGCCTTGTTCAGTGTTTCACACCAATAAGCGGTCTGTTCGGTAATCGTACCCCCACTGGTACGTGGTGGCGTAAAGCTAGTATCATCATCGTCTGGATCGAAGTACCGGAAGCCCTTCATATCAGTTGCTGTGGTACCGGTCTCGATAACGAACTTACACATGAATCCACGGACGGCCTCGGTCGTACCACCACCAGATACATATTGCCGACACTGATACCCGCTGCTGTGGCCGGCCGCTACGCCCTGGGTATCGATTTCACTGTGATAGTCAATACCATTGGTATCTTCACTAGCGTCCAGGAGCACGGTATTAATGAACTTAATACCTCTGGATCTATCGGATGCGACAACACCGGCACCTTGTTTATTGCCACCAAAAGTGATGTCGTTACCGTCTATTGCAGTGGTACCAAGGCCCATTGCACTATCAAATCTCCACCTAGAATTAATCGTCGTATCGCCGCCCTGTGCCGCTGCAAACCTTGGCATATCAGTTCTCCTTTTCTTTATCTAAGAAAGAAGGTCAACCTTTCCGTCTAATAGAACACCACGCGATGCCCTAAATGAATCCCTCGCCCTCTGTTCATTCCTCAAAGCCATCCTTGATTCCTCGGTATCTGTATCAACTTGAGCGCCTGCAATAAACGGGCTGTCCTGTTTACGCGGCTCGGCATCAAGTGATACCGTTGGGTTCTCCATATTCCTATCTGGTGACGGCGCCTCACGTCTCACCGTGGACGTAATAGTCTTGGTCGTATTACCGGCCATGACAATTCCACTATTATTTGCCGACGCGTCTTCTAGACTCAAAGCAAACCCTCAATTATGCCGTCATATATTGCGAACCCGGTGTACCGGACTCCGTCATGTACTGTCGACTCTGGATGTAGTACGGTCGTGCATGCCTGAGCATCATCATGCCGTAGTGCATTGCGCTTAGGATATCGTCCTTAACGTCTACCACCTTATTATCCTTGCGGTGGTACATTCTCTTCTCTTCGAACCAATTATTGAGGTGTTTGAACACCTTAAGCCTGCCACTGACCATGCGCTCGTAGCACTGCTGGATGACTGGCTCTCTCGCCTGCGCGCCACCTTTATCGTTGTCGTACCTAGCGCTTTGGTGGAGCATATGCACACGGCATTTCTTGTACATGTCACTCAAGCTCTGGCCGCTACCGGATCGATCTTTATTCATTCCATCGTGCGGCCACGCAACTGGTATCCAATCCCCACGGTCATTAAACGCCATTGCATGAACAGCCAGTGGCTGTCTTCGCTGTCTGTAACAGTCATACACATACACAATGTCAGTGTCCGGATCATGCGCTAACCAGCATCCAGCTGTGGGGTGATCGACACCAAAGTCAATGCCGGCAATACGTCTGTAATGGTCTGGTATCGCAAACGGCTCACACGAGATAGCGTCGTCACTAATTGGGTAGATCGCACCCTCACCCATCATGGGCACGCCCTTAGTACGGGCCTCGCGCTCGTGTTCTGGTATTGAGCTGAAGAACTGGTCTTTTACATCGCCAGATAAGTGCGGCGCCTCGTCCCAGGTAATGTTCTTCGTATACACACCAGGACCAGCGTCCATGAAGTGTTGTATCACCCACGTCATACCAAATAACGGTGTACGACTGAGTATGACCAAACCACCTCTTTTAACGACGCCACGCAAAACTTCTGAATATATCTTCTCGTCGGTAGGCTCCTCGTCGATCCAAACAAGGTCAAACTGCGTGCCCTGCCAGCGTGTCCAACCTTGTTCGAACGTCTTGTGTTTGATGGATGTGACACCGCCACTACTGTGACGTATCTTCATCTCATCAAATACGCCGGTGATACCGCACTGCCTATATGTGAAGCCCAATATCGACTCTAGTGGCATCCAACCACGACCACTTGGCTCACGGCTCTCAGGCTTAAAATCACCATACAGCTCCAGCTGCTGCGGGTCCCTGAGTGTCTCGTTCGTCTCACTACCGATACAGATCTTCGGCGGGTTAATGAACCGGTGTCCCTGCCACCAGTCCGGGTACTGACCGGTCGCGTGGATAGCCACCTCAGCGCCACATGTCCTGGTCTTACCGGTCTGATTAGCGGCAATAATCGCACGCTCACGGTAGTCGGCGTTATGGAACTCCACCTGCCACGGGTACGGCTTACCGTCTGGCTTCACCTGACCATCGCAACACGCCTTGAACTCATCGACACTCATCGCATGCCAATATTCGTTCTTGAGCCTGTTCGTTTCCAGCCCGTCGTTAATCTTCTCTACCAGCGCCACGAAACTACGCAGTTCAGCGTCACCACCCTCAACAGGTAGCTTGTGCACGTACTTGCTCTCGTGGAAGGCTCGGGGCATCTAACTATTCAAAAACAAGAATGATTTGATTCTTTTAATAACGCCATGAAACGACATAGGTTCCTTCAGTTCAGGCCAATCTGCAGACGGACGAACCTCAGGTATTTCATCATCGTCATTTACGAAATCTGCAAGATGTATGTCCATTAATTTAGCACTCAATTCACTTCTTCGACGAACACCATGTACGCTGTCAATAGCACTCATCACTTAATCCAAAAAATCCCAGGGGGGAGTTTCACCCACGGACTAGCCCCCCGGGGGTAGCCAGTCTAGGATCGACCTATGCTGCGATGCCTAGGACTACACATAGCTCCCGTTAACCTCGTATCTTTCCGATACGCTACTGGGCATCTAACTATTCAACCAAAAGAAAGACCTCAACCTTTGGATCGCACTACTGAGAGAACTAGCTGACTTCAGCTCAGGCCAATCTGCCGTTGGACGAACCTCGTCAATTTCTTCATCCACGAAATCGGAAAGATGGATATCTGGAATATCCATGAGCAACTCAGGTCTTAATCTTTCCAAACCATCTAAACTCACTTGCTTGCCTTGTGAAACAACACCTCAATCCGATCAAGTGCACGCCACAAATCAACAAAGGCGGTAACCTCATCTTCGGATGCGCCCTTCGTCTTCAGATCAAGAGCCGACTGAAACATCCCATCAGCTCCAGGCAAATCCAACCCAATCACCTCGTCCTGAAAAGCCGTGTACTCAACGTCAGGATGAACATCAATCATCACACACATCCAATGAAGGCGGCAGGATTCGAACCTGCGACATATGGACCCGACCATCCCCCGCAGAACAGCCTCACCAACGCTCTTCCAACTGAGCTACGCCTTCAGCTCTTCCCACGTCTTGAACTCATGCTCCAAATCCTTAAGAGCCTTCCACAGCTCTAACATCATCCCAATCTGCTGGTGAGTCCAACCGTCTCTACGACCACCGTCAATCACCTCCATGACACCCTCGGGATTCGGTAAACCCAAAGACATCACTACATCACGGAAACCTGTCACTCCTGCCCCAAACCACACATCACCTCCAACTCGTGAACAGCCTTCCACAAATCTAATAAGACACAAACCTTCATCGGGTCATAGCCTTCATTATTGAACCTCTGGGAAAGCTTCCATACATCATCACTCAAAGGTAAACGTAGATCGTCAATCGATCCTTGGAAGTTCAACCCCTCAGGTGCAAAACCCATGAAGTCCCCGGCATGACCACGAGATTGTCTACCACTCCCATAAAATGCCTTAGGACGAACCATCTTCATCTTAAAGTCACCACTAGGCATAACTAACCCTTATCCGAATAGGACCGTCAACCCTTCGCAATCCGAGCTCGCATATCCTTGATACGCTCAAGCTTGCTCGCACGCCTAGCTAAATAATTGTTCCCACTCGTATCAACCACCTTCGGCTTGCGAGGGCCCTTGGGCTTCTTGCCGCATTCAATGAGAGCCTTATGCTTCAGAGCATTCAAACTACGCATATCCTCAATAACACCATTACGCTCAACCTCAGACTTGCCGTAAACCTCTACCCCGGATGGGGTATGGGTTATTTCAGGTGAAACCTCTGCTGGAGTAAGAGAGGGGACTATTGATTCACAAGGTACATCCGTTGGGGGGTCCCCACCCCCTCGCACAGCGCCCAAGACGACATCCGCACGACTACCAAGCATCTCACCTAACTTGTTGACCAGGTTGGGATTGCGCTCGATCATCGCCATCAGCTTGGTACGTGCATCGTCAAAGGTGACGGTGTGCTGCGTGTTGACGTCTACCTTATAGTTCTCACGGTACTCGTCAGGACGCAGCGCCTTCATGCGGAACATGGCAAGGTTGTCGCTGTAGCGCTTGACGAACCCACCAGGCTCACCCTTGTGCCAACCTACAGGCTCCTCGATACCGTCGTGCGCACGTCTGAAGATCTCGTCAGCCAGCTTGTCTGACACCATCTCCTTGGCAAGCTCAAAATCTTGCACGTACTTCTCATCACTTTTCATCCATCTGTAGTGTTGTTCGTGTCTCACCCTCACCTTTTGGCAAGCTTCGATAATCCTTCCAGTCTGCGCAAATGCTTTAAGCACAGCTCTTTGCTTACCTCTTGACGTGAACTTCCCCAGAGTATTAGCTGTAGCACCCATAATCGTGTGATTTTTCTTCAGTTGCGCCAGCGAATTCCGTACCCACTACATCTTGTGGTTTCAATCTGACGATACCACAACATATTGTGTGATGTCAATTGTTTTCCATGTTAATCCATCGACATCCACCGTGGTGATGCCTCGATCACGCTTGACATCCATGGATCACTGTGGTAGACTTGTCGATGAAGGTTGGTAGTGAACCACACACTGAAAGGGATGGATGATGGAACCTCGCAATCTATTTGAAGGCCTTAATCCTGGAAAACTAGACGTTTACTTCCAGGTAACGCTGATTGGTATCAGCAACAAGATCACTATTGATCCTCGTGAGTTCAACACTTTGGGTGGTGCTGTTGATGCTGCTGAGCATTGGCTGCTTGATAGTTCATTCATTGGTTACATGGTGCATGTGATTCACGCCTGGGAGGTATTGGACATCGACCGCACCCACACGTCTGATGGTAAATCTGATGACCACGAAGCTTGAGAGGTCGAGTTCACGTCTGGGCTGGTTAAAGTGTGACGACTGTGGCTCACCCACGCCCAGGTCAGACTTGCGGATGTATGTATCTCCTGGCGCCCAACAAAGGCATCCTTCTACAGGGGTACAGCAAGTCGTTGATCAGGAGCTTTTAGTGTTATGTCCGCGGTGTCTTGATGATCATTTGAAGAGGTAGTTATTTATGGACATTTCTACTGATCTTATTGCCCAGTATTGGTATATCCATCGTCAATTACCCGACAGTATGCGGGAATTATTAGACACCCTAAAGTCTAAGGACGATCAAAACACTATTAGAGCTGTAGTTATCTCTTACAGGCAGTGATATCAAGATAGTCTGGCGTTATCCAAGGAAGACGATTACATGTGTGGATTTCGTGACGGTCACTCTACTGGTATCCAACAAGGTTGTGATAGGAGTGAATAATGGCAATCCCTGAGGACATCCACGCGCGTTACAAGACCATTTGCGAGTCAATTGGCGATACTGCGCTCAAAGGTCTCATTGAGTCACGCGATCCAGCGCAAGTGCTGGCTATTATTGCGGTTGGGTTCTACGACCATGGTTATTACCGTGGATTCGAGGTTGGTTATGACGCTGGTAAAGACGATCATCGCGCCCAGGAGACTAAAGATGAATCCACTGACTGACGGCGAGATTGACGTTATACGGGCTATGCTCAGCAGGCAGCGTACTGAGCTGGCTTATACGGCCGCATCTCCATTTTGCTCTATCGCTAGTGGAATCGACAGTGTGGAGCGTATTTTAGATCGTCACATAGGCTTATCAAGTCGTAATGGCTCGCTCACACCTGACGAAGCAACTTGTTACCAAAACGATCTAGAATTCCTAAAAGATTATCACGAGCGCGCTCTAACAGATGAGCGTTCAAGGGGTTATACTCGATGAACCCACTAACTGACGACGAGATCAAGGTGATCAGGTTAGAGATAGCGCGTGCTCGTGAGCTCTTCCAGGACGATACTTTTCCTGATGCGGCGCCTATCCGCAAGTTCATTGAAAGTGTGGAGTCCATACTGGATGACTACTACATCAACCAGGATGTAAGCAGCGCCTCCTCGACTCACCTCAATGAACTCGCGTTTCTCAAAGGATTCTACGAACAAGCCCTCAAGCGCCAGTCACCTTCCCCCTGTGAACCGAATCCGGCTACCAAGGACGTTCTTTAACCATGTACAAACCTTTTACCGATAGCGAGATTTGGGAACTCATTCGAGAGTTGTGGGGAGATCCTCCAAGACCATTATTGAGAAGATTAACGATAAGACAGATGTGTGAGTTAGACCAACTGTCTTTCGATTATGTATCCAACGTTATGTCGATAGTTAAAAGGGAACCACCACCTAACCATGCGCGTACGATGGCCAAGAACCAATGAGGCTAACCTTATGTGTATTGTAAACAATGGATTACCAAGGGGTTGCGTTAGCAACTGCACAGCATTACCGAGTAACGTTGTGACCCTGTAAGTCTGTGTAGGGGTAGATGCGACTTGCATCTGGCCCGGAACAGTCCGGTTATCTGCCGTTAATCGAACAGATTGTCCATTAATTGTAGATATTATATGCCTCCCAAATCCCAAAGTCCAGTGAATCGTGTTAGTTTTCGGAATGTTGGGCAGACGCAAGACGAATTGGGCCATTGGAAGTCTTTATCTCCTGATAAAAAGCGGCTCTTAAGACGGTTTGAGTGCAAATGGTGTGGTCAGTCCCTAGGGACCAGAGGATGTGGCGCTATTCATGAGAAATGCAGCGAGCAAGACCGGATCGAGAGACGTGACTTATGCATTAAGGATAATGCTTTTCGCCCACTACAAGAAGAACTAATCGAAATGGACCAAGAAATGAGACGCAATGGCCAGATCTTCCACCCATCACCTACAGAAGCCCATGAGATCTTCAAGAGATATGGCGTGCCCGGATCAAAGATCACCGACAGTCAATGGATCAGGGGATATTGCGTCAGATGCTGGGCCGCATTGCGGACTAACGGCGATCTAGAGGGCTTCTGTGGGGATTGTGGGGAAAGACATGTCCCGCCAGCTAAAACCGCTCTCACGCCACGACAGATCAGTGGCTGCCGTAATACGGGGGCTTGATGATGGACCTGTACGAAATCCAGGAAGTTGAGTTCGAGGTCTGGTCAGCTAAGCCTGAGGCTCTTGGACTCTTGCTGTATGGCCAGAGGCCCCATCGGCATAAGTGGGTCACAACAACCCACAGAAACGGCCAACCAATGTTCGTAGATGAGATGCCATCGTGGGCCGTGGTTAAGAGATGCGAGTGTGGCGCTTTTATCAGGAAATTCGAAGAACAGGACACCTAAATAGCAGGAGATCAATCAAAATGACTATGACACCAGACGAAGAATTGGACCTGTCGCATGAGATGGCGATAGAGATCCATGGATTCCTGCCGTCAAAGATCCACCCAGATGGCCGGGAGATAGACCATGTGATGGTGCCTTGGGGTGACATGATGGTCGTCGTCAGAACCGTGCTGTTCGATAGACTCGCCACCTTCGATATCGATGACTTCACACAGATCTGCCTCGAGGGCATCGGTCATAGACCTAAACCTAAAGATCCATACCAGGAATGACTAATGGACTTCAACGACCGACAGATGATCAAAGATCTCAAGAAGACACTTAGAAATATGCTGGGAGCAGTTTCGGATGAGGGGGACCTCAACTCACTCACACTAACGATCAGCCGGCCAGAAGCAGTATTGATGCTGGAGAGCCTCATTGATATGGAGAGATCAACCTCATAAGGAATGAACACATGTTTTCAGTAAGACAAAAGCGTGAGATATCCGAACAGATTCAGCAGCTACTGAGTGAAACTAATCACCCAGAGCTTCCTGATGGTGAAATAACATTCATCATCACTATACGTGGCGCCTCGCCAATGTCGTGGGCAAATATTCAGAATAATGGCGCTGTCTCTAATCCAAGTGTGAATCCTTGGAAGGAGATACAGGATAAATCACAATGAGCAACGACCAAGCATCCGCCACCGTACTGGTAACCTGCATCATCTGCGCAATGATCATCGTCGCAGCAAATATCCTGTCAGGTTAACCTAAAGGGAATGAATAATGTCACTAACTGTGTCGCTTGTTGATTATGAAGATCCGGGACAACCATCACGAACTATTTTCATTAGAGAGAATGGTCAAACAAAATCAATTACACGAGAAGAATGGGATAGGCTATACCCAGATCAAGAACCGGTCACAGTGGAGCATCAACCAGATCTTTACATGGCTAATATCACCCACAACCTTGGGCCCATGGCCAATGAAGCGGGGATATATCTCCATCTGTGGAGACCAGAAGAGTTGGGAATTGCTAAAGCCTCAGAGCTGATCAATCCCCTAAATCTCGCGCTGTATATGATGAGAAATGAACCAGATCGCTTTATATTCTTCAACCCACCTAATGGATGGGGATCCTATAAAGATTTCATTCCATGGCTAGATCATTATCTCGATGCCTGCAAGAGATATCCAGATGCATCCGTGCGCGTATCAAGATAAGGAATGAACACATGAAATACAAGTCACCATATATTCTAAACGAGCCACGATTCGTTCCTCTTTACACGCTGGCAAGACGAAGTGGCATTCCGGAGGCGTTCCTCAAGAAAGAGGCCGACGCCGGACGCATCCCGTATATTCAAGCGGGTCGCCGTCGACTGTTCAATCAGACAGACGTCGAAGCTGTCCTGTCGCAGCAATCACTTTTAAGATTTCAGAAAACCTTTAAGGAATAAATAATGACATCAGAACTCCAAGAAATCTTCAACCGCGTCAAAAAAGGACTGCTCAAACAGAATGAGCAATGTGTGAACGTCAATGGATGCGTATACCGTAACAGCGCTGGCCTCAAGTGCGCCGTCGGACAACTGATCACCGATGAGGCCTACTGCTCAGATCTAGAGGAGCATTCTATTGAAGATGAAAATGTGAAAGATGCGCTAATGAAAAGTGGCATTAATGTTACGCAGGAGGTAACCCACTTACTCAACTCCCTTCAGGGTATGCACGATAACCTGGCGCCTGAACACTGGAAGAAAAGACTCGACGTCATCGCTAAACGATTTGGATTAAATCCTTGATCACCAAGGAATGAACAATGAAAACGAAAATCTCACCAGAAACACGTAAGAAGTTCCGTCAGATCATTAAGTTTTTGCGATGGGGGCTGCTTGAGGAACAGTTCGATATGGCAGTTGTCGAGGATAAATGCACTAGCGCCGGATGCGTCATGGGATGGATGCCAACAATATTTCCGGATCAAGGTCTGCATCTTAGAAAACAATGGTGGGGCATTTGCCTTAGATACAGGAGAGAAACAAATAGTTATGATTCGGCTGCATCTTTCCTAGGGATAACACGATCCCACTGCGTAAACCTTCTGGACGCCAATCGTAATCACATAAGAGAATCACCAGACGACACCGCAGATCGATTAGAGGAATACCTTAAAACAGGTATCGCGAAATAGGACATAACATTAACACACGAAAGAAAAACCATGCCCAACCTCAACCGAGTCATGCTGATGGGGAACCTGACAGAGAAGCCTGAACTACGCTATACCCCCAGCAACGTAACCGTTACCAACTTCAGTATCGCTATCAATAGCCGCTGGAAGAATAAGGCCGGCGAACAACAAGAGGAAACGACCTACGTCCCCTGTGAGGCGTTCTCCAAAAAGGCGGAACTCATTAGCCAGCACTTCAACAAAGGGTACCCCATCTACGTCGATGGCAGACTACGCATGCACACATGGGAGAAAGACGGCAAGAAGATGTCGCGACTCGTGCTCAATGTTCTGGACTTCCAGTTTATCAGACCTAGAGAATATCAAAATAACCCCGGCCGCACTCAAGAACTGCCATACTAAAGCCGATGAAAGGAATGAGCAATCAAAGTGATATCAGCAACAATCAGGATGTGCAAGAAGTTGATTTCAAAGGCATTGCCAACGAGCATAGAGAAGCTTATGGCCGCTTTCATACTCGTTGGCTCGGCCATATTCGCTAAGAGTTGCCATAGCATGACAACCCTGATTGAACAAAACGGCCTTAAGGCAATCCTAAAGGAAATCTGGGAAGGTAAACAGTAGGACACACATAAAGGAATGAGACATGAACATCATGGAATCCCTTAGGGATGTTGAGCGTGACTGCGGCGTCAGGATACTCTACGCCTGCGAATCAGGTAGCCGTGCATGGGGATTCGAGTCGAACGATAGCGATTACGATGTCAGGTTCATATACCATCACCCCGTGGATAGATATCTGTCAGTAAACCTTCCTGCTCAACATCTGCGCCGCTCCGTGGAATCTGAATATCCGATTGACATGGTCGGCTGGGATTTGTTCAAGACATGCCGACTGCTGGGAAAGAATAACCCTTCACTGGGCGAATGGTTGAGATCCCCTATCCAGTACACAGTAAACGACGGATCTGTTGGCGTTGACATGTTTCATCTATCAAATATTTTCTTCTCCCCTAAAGCATCCGCGCACCACTATATCAGTATGTGCTCATCAAATTGGATTGATCATGTTGGGGGCAATGAGCAACCATCGATGAAGAGATATCTATATTGTATGAGGCCGGCAATGTGCGCTCGCTATGTCATAAAAGCTAATAAATTCCCGCCAGTTAACTTTGAATTATTAATGAAATGCTCCGATGTGGCCGATGGCGTTAAGGATGAGCTGGTGGAATTGATAAAGAAGAAATCTGGCCAAGGGGAATCCGAAACTTGCAGGCGGGTCAAAAGCTTTAACGATTATATCGAAGAAACCATCAGTGTTTTCAGGGAAATGGCCAACTCATTGCCAGCCGTGAAAACACCCGCACGCGAGTTAGACAGCATCATCAAAAAAGCCTTGGATCGATAAACACATTGAAAGGAATGAGACATGTCAGAACAAAACCAAGTCTTAATCGACGGATCCTTCCAATGCCAGCGCCTTGACCGCAAGGACGGCGTGCACTTCGCCGTACGCACGCACGACGGCTACATCACCGTCAAGATCCACAAGCAGGCGGACCCCTACGCGCTCACCAGGGCAACTATCACCATCGGCGGCAGCCTGATATGGGATGGCCCCGTGCTCAGTGGCGAGGCCGAGGACTGCATGGAGTACATCAAGAACGATCGCTCCGGTGTCCTTGATAAGTGTATCGACACGATGCGCGACAGAGGCGAGATATGATTGAACGGCCTCGTGCAAATATAAGGTTGGCGTGCATGTATTGCGATAGAGATGATTTCGACGGCGTGTCTATGTTACCTGATAATTGGCGGCGTATAGACGAGGTACAATCGTATAAAGAATCAATCCAGACAGAAGAATGCGAAAGTATCCTGGATTGGTTCACCCATCTAGGTGCATGCCCGAAGTGCCATGCTATTGATAACCCGGGATCATGAATACGAGGAATTTGATATGGGCACACACCCCAACGTAATTTTGATGGCCAGAGTCACACCTGACGGCCTTGCAAGAAAAACTAGATCGGCGATTGTTAGGGAATATGGAGATAAAGAAACAAGTATCAAAGATGACACCGATGTGTTAATTGGTGGAAGTAGATACCACACCATCGTGATGGAGGGTGATTATGATGAGGGATATCAAATTCGTGGAAAAGAGGGAGACATACTGGTATTGGACATGGTGACCTATGGGTACGGGGAGGAGATTTCATATGCCGATCTATCAAAAAAACACGATGAATTAAAAGAGTGGTGCAAGCAAGTTTGCATTAAAAATTCTTGTTCTTTCGAAATCGTCGTGACGGCAAACTACTGGTAAAAACCCCCGGATCATGAATACGAGGATCTAATGAAGATTCCAGAAGAAAAATATAGAAGTGATCCGCATTATCATCTGCTTGTAGATAGTATGGTGTCAGCGATAGAACAGGCGCAATTCACGCCATCAGAAATGCGTGAGGCGGCCGTATTTGCGTGTTACTTGCATGAAAGCCGTAGGCCTATGCGGTACTTTACTGATATCACACCAGACAGACTGAATCCTCCTGGTATGGATTTACCCAAACAATCTCCTAAGGCACCTCATGCGCCGCCGCCTTAAATTACGTGGCTTAAACTTGACGTCGTACACACAAGCGACGCCTGTTTCGTTGTCGAAGTACGGAGCGCCTGACACAACCGTGTTGTTGTAGAGGGCCACATGATTACCGAGAAAGCTGCCGATGTTCAGCGCCTTGTCACCGTTGATCTTTGCCAGTTGAATGCCGGTAAGTGTATCGAATATGTATATGGCGCCGATCTCGTTACCGTCTTTGTCTTGGGCCATTGGAGATCCGACCGCGATGATGTAACCGTTCTGGCTCAATGAGTGGCCGAAACGTTCGCGACCTGTTGAGTCCGATGCCTTGATGGTCCTGATGAATTGAGAGTTATGGATATCGTAGATATCGACACTGCCAGCGTAGTCGCCACCAATCGTTCCCGTGCGATAGCTGATCGCGGCAATGCGTCCTGTAATGTTAACGGACGATCCGAATCGGTCGAACTTCTGGAGGTTAGACGGCATAATGTGTCCGACCTGTTCGCCGGTTTGCGTATCGAACACGTATACGATGCCGAAGTTTTCCGAGTGACCGATTGCACTTACCAGTGAGTAATATGGTGATGTGGCTACCGACCAGCCATAGAAATCATTCTTTTGAATCTCTGTATTGGGTATGAGTTTGTGTATCTGTTTTCCGGTTGTACTATTGAATAGATAGGCCGCACCCGACATGCCATCGATCGCGTTACTGTCATTACGGGATCCGACGATGACCGAGCCAGACGTGCTTATACCGACCGACCAACCGAACCGATTAAAGCTATGTGGATCTTCTGGTTCTAGTTTGTATATCTGTTGCCCGGAATGGATATCGAATATGTACGCAGCGCCTGCACTACGGCCCGATGCGTCGTGTAATGTGGCGCCAGCAACGGCATAGTTCTTATGGGAAGCAATAGCAGCACCAAACTGGTCACCTGGTTTCCCATCCTGGGGAACGATCTTGTGCATCTGCTCGCCGGTCATGGTGTTGAAGATATAAACGGCACCTATTTCGTCTCGTGAAAAGGGATCCTGCATATCGCCACCAATCAGTATGTAATCTGAGTTGATGGAGACAGCAGTCCCGAACCGATCGAAAGCCTCTGCATCGTCGGCAAAAAGCTGATGGCGAAGTACGGGCTTTACGTCCAAGTCTTTCTTCACGCACGAAATAGGTATTTTCATTGCTGGTGTTCCACGTAGAACATGGAGTCATTCACGATGAGATGTCTCATGAACGCAACGGTTGTTCTTGGTTTATCTGTTCCTTCGTACGCGGCTAACTTGGCCCATTCCATTGAAGACTTCGAGGATTATCAGATCGTCACACGTAAGGGTATTGAGTCGGGTAGCAATTATATCTCAGAAACCATCAATCCAGGCACAAACCACATTCTCAGGCCCACCACGTGGTTTCGTAGCGGCGCCGTGTCAGAGGGGGTCTTGGTCACCAACCTGTCTGTCCTGACGATTGACGGCGATCAGGGCGGGTCTGTGTCAGCTGACTGGAGAGTGGGTACCAGGCTCGACGCGGTGTTCTTTACCAATGAGATTCAACTGATGGGCAGACCCATATTCTCTGTCCTATTGCGAGGTACCCCGGTGATGAACCTGAACGAAACACCTGACGGGGTGCCGTTACCGACCGTTAGATCCGTGATTGAGGGCCTAAATGGTGATATCTGGCTATCAAACGACTCATTTTCGATCATTGAGGGCGGAGCCAAGGTGTTTGAGTTCCCTCTACAGGAGTCGGCATACACCAAGGTGGTATCCGGTGACATCGGCACCACCTTTGATGGCTCTTTGATCGATAACAGATCAATAGGGTTCAGTTTTAGGGTGGAAAACCAGGAAGATCACGTCACCGTGCCCAATTATAGGTTCGCTATAGACAACCTGGCGCTGTCCATACGAGAAGATCTTGTCAACGTGACCATCACGGACAACGTTATTGACATCGACGCATCGCATAAGTTCGTTAATGAAATAAGATTAGGTGATAAATTCTTCATCCAAGGCCATGAGGTGACTGGTGATGAGACCTTTACTGGTGATATATTCCTACAGAATAACCTGGTTATAGCCCCCATTATCGCCGATCCTATCGTGCTCATAGCCTCTCTGCGGGGTGATGCGGACCTTAGTGGCCACGTAGACCTAGTGGATATAGAGATGATCCTGGCCAATCTGGGCGCCCGTGCCGGCTGGCTGGGTGGTGATGTGAGCCTGGATCGGACGGTGGATCTATTGGATATTGAGATCGTTTTGGCCAATCTTGGTCAGACTTGGACGCCAGGGGCTAGTGTCCAAAACGTCCATCCAACCGTTCTGCTGCCAATACCCGAACCTCATACATCTGCTGTGTGGCTATTCGCCATTGTGGTAATGTCAGCGTTTACAATAGCTTGTAGGCGAGGGAGGCGATAGCATGGCGGACTATGGCGGACTATGGCGGATTCAGGTATTTATACGGTAGCGTATAAATTTAGACGCTGATTTATACGCTAGCGTATAAATCCGTGGAAAACCTGAGGCGGATGTCTGCAGCGCCGTTGCAGCGCCGTTGCTCGTTTTAGGACAGTACCGGCAGTGTCCTATGCGCGTTTTTGCGCGTTTTTGCGCGGCGAGATATGGGTCTAACCGGTTCTGTTGGACTAATAGTTAATGAAAAAGGCCAGACGCGCAGTTAGGTACACGCCTGGCCCAAGGAATGAGAATAATGAACTACCCAAGATTATATCCACACGTGCCAGCCAAATCAATTGACAATGGTGATCCGTTTGCTACAATGCATCACCATTGTATAATGGTGATCGATGGTGATCGGATGCTCCTGCGGTGTGGCCACATGACACACGTTATCTGATGATGGTTTCTGGCACGGGCTGTGGGATCCATAACGGCCGCCCACCCGGAAAGTTCGATTCTTTGAATCTGACTCAGGTAATACGGCGTACGACGTAGCCGGGGCGGGACCGGCCAGGAGCCTTTTACAAGTGAATATCCCCATGCAGCGTGGCCCATATGACATGCTAGGGTAGCACCCGAGAGAACAAAGATTTGTGCGCTTGAAGGCATGAAGCACTGTGCAGCCATATACAGCGTATGAATCTCTCAGCAGCCGGGGAAGGACCGGCCATGGGGACTTAATAATTGAGGGAACGATGCCACCCAATAACAGCTCAAGCCCTTGCACAGCGATTCCCATAAGCGAATCCTGTAAGGACATGGTCCGTCAGATATCCAGGGAAATGAACTGGTCCTATAGGGTGACGGTGGATACAGCCGTCACCGAACTATACGACAAGCTGGAACTCAAACCGCCAGAGGAGACAACACGTGCGGACTTCAGAAGTACTAGTTGATATGGAGATCGGTGACCTTGATATGAAATCTGGGCGCGAGGTCTACGTCAGATGCGACCTTAGAGGATTCCGGCCGTTTGCCAACTATGACGGCAGTATCGAACAAGGCGAATACCTTGATCACGACAACATCTTTGTGTCTGGCGGATCAGACGATGACCCCAACTTACTGGACGATCTGACCGAAGAGGAAACCATCGAGCTGGACCAGTTTATCGAAAAGAAGGGTACGGGAATCATATCCGAGCTGTCTCCAATCTCCTATGAGGAATACATAGGCTAACACTTAGAGAATGATGAACACACAAGAAAAACAACCAAAAGAAATGTCAATGCATGAGCTGTTGCAGGCGATGAAACAAAGATGCCTCAAGCTTGATTATGACATGCGCCTGAGTCAGCACGAGATTCAGGACGCCATGGGCAACCTGAAAGAAATGACCATGCAGCTTACCGTGAAACAAACGGAGAAGCACCATGACATTCGCCACTGATATCATCCCGCCACAAGCGGCCATGGACGCCGCGTCCGTAGGCTTCCAACCCGGCATCTACCCAGGCATGCCCCGGAACGACTATGACTCTGCGCCAGGCATATCACACACTATGCTCAAGGCATACGACAGGGGGGCGCCAGCCAAACGCACAGTCGGCATGGCCAAGGGCATTGCGCTTGAGTGCCTTGTGGAGGACAAGGCAAGGTTCTTCAGCACTTATCACAACACGGGCGAAGACTTCGACCGCAGAACAACCGACGGCAAGAAGAAGTCGGAAACGTACGCCAGAGAGACCGGCAAAATCCCATTCACCAAAAAGGAATGGGATCACCTCAATGGCATGTACAAAGCCATGCTCAACCATGATGTGGGCCACCTCTACATCAACTCCACTTGCACAAGACAAATGGCGATCTTTACGAAGATCGGAGGCAATGCCGGGGGCAACGCCAATAGCAAGATACTCGCAGATCACGATATCCTGATGAAGGGTATTATTGACCTTGACGGCACTTACCTATGGGATCTCAAGACTGTTGGATGGCCAGACCCAGGCAGGTTCAAGGACAGTATCGTAGAATATGGCTACGACTCGCAGGCGGCGCTCTACAGGGAACTGTACGCGGCGACCCACGGCGGCATCTACAAGCCATTCAAGTGGCTGTGCGTGTCTACGCAGACGAATGAGGTTTGGGTTGAGGAATGTACGCCCTATATGCTGGCGTCGGGATTGAGGTGGGTTAACACGGTACTCAATCGGTATGTGGCAGAGAGTAAGACTACAAAGGAATGAATAATGAACACCGACAGCACAAACATGGAACTATGGGATTCGTGGTGTAAGACAGACCCAGGGATAACCAAAAACTTTACAGGGAAGGGTGGATTTAAGGGAACGGCGATATGCGCCCAACATCAAATACGGCTTGCAACGGAGCAATGGGGGCCTATGGGGAAACATTGGGGGGTTAAAGATGAATCATTTACGCGGTTTTTCGTTGAAGAAGATGCCAATAACGCATTACCGCCTATCAGAAAACTCTCTTACCAGGCAGCATTATTTTACCCTTCTGGAGTAATATGTGTCTGCAGTGATATTGATTTGTATGTGTGGTCATCTACATACAAGAGGTGGGGGGTCAACAACGATATCATGAAAAAGGTAAAGACGGACGCTCTCACCAAAGGTCTATCACAACTGGGTATGAACTCAGATGTATTTGAGGGAAAATTCGACGACAATAAATACGTGCAGCAAATGCGCGATGATTTAAAAGAATCTCAATCCAGGCCGTCAGCGGCAGCGCCACCAACATCCGTGCGAAGATCTGACACCAAAGAGGTTATCATATAGCAACTGTCGGCCCATCCGTTATGGGCTGATATTATTCGGGCTCCAGTCCTGGCTGGTTTCGTGATATCGTGTCCCACCCACCGGTGTTGTGTGCCAGCCGGGACTGCCCCGATTTTGAAGCGGGTGTTAGATCACAGAGATCGGGCCACATTGACGAATGTGGATGCCAAAGGTGGATCGTTCCACGCCTGCGACTTAAAGGATGACGTATCATGAAGACGAGAGTCCCCAATGACACAAGAAAGGACATTGATATGGACAATTTAGAAGACAGATGCAATTCCGTTAGGGCACAACTGAAGGAAATTGATGAGCGGGTTCGCGGCATGATGAAGGATGCCCGGTTTACAGGAGAGCAATCGTTCAATGGACAGCACGCCGAAATGAAGGCAAATATCATGCTGGCGGTTCGCCATATCGAAGACGCCAGAATGAGAGTTGGCAAGATACTCCAGTACGCAGATGACGGCGTATCTATTCTGGACAAGCAATAGTAGGAACAAGCAAAGGGTGAAAATGCAGACTCATCAAGACAGGCCAGATCACATTAAAGATTTAACCTCAAGCGTGCCAATATTTACGAATCGTTTGCAGCGTCGGGCTCATCATGCCAAAAAACTAAAGACATCAAAGATTGCCGCTGGCAAGGACGGCGAGAACCCTATCGCAGAATGGCAATCCAGAAATGTGCACATCATACAAATGCCAGATGACGAGCAAGGCATCTTGAGGATATCCATTGGTGGTGGAGACACACCCGTGCCGTTGAACTATTGCACCTTCAGAGGAAAACACGAACGGTGCGTTGATCTGTTGAGAAAGGTTCTGGACGCACTGGAAAATCCACGGAATGATTAGGCCGACGTATTATTTATACGGTTATGAAGGGCAACACCATGTTAAAAAAAGTTTCACAAGGCGGATGGCGATTGAAACTGTCAGGGATCGTGGCATTAATACTCGCGATCATTGACATATTCTCAGACATCGACACTGGGCCGCTTGTCGCAAGCGTCGCAGGCCTTGGCCTCATGAACGCTAGGCAGAACAACAAGAGCAGCGAGGAAGTTGGCGCGAAGAAGTGAATAGGATCGCCCTTTTTCTGGGGACCCTGTTCGGCAAGATGATCAGCATCATATTGCCCACCTGGTACAAGGAACGCAAAAAGCCAAGGGAGGCGCAATATCATGGTGGTAATGAAGAGTTTCGTAAGCGTATGGATCGTTGGCTTACTGATCGGTTGCGTAGGCCACACAGAGATCATAAAAGATCCCAACAGCCCAATGGTGATAAGCAAGATTGACTGGTTTGGAAACAGGATGAATGTTTATATATTGGCTGCCGACAAACAATCCCTTGTCGAATACGGATGGGTGCCAATAGATCACAACTTGCACGGCATGACGATATACAGATACGATTGGGAGAAGTTCTTTGCAGACGAGATGGCGAGAAATAGGATGAGTAAAATTAGGTGATCATCCGATCACTGGTTGGCTGCCGGCGACGAGAGCTGCCGGTAGTCATTTCCCGGAGGACAGCCCGGGTCAGGCGGTAAAACTGTGGATTATTGTCTCTATTGCCTTGTGGTCTGAGCATAGAGGTCCGGGTCAGCCACAGCGGGCCGGTGTGTAGCCGGCCCACCGTCTTTAAGACAGATGGTTAAACTACGAGCCCAGCATGGAACTGGACAGCCACACTTCGGCCGTAGGGCGCTGGTTTGTTGCTGGCGTCACCATCTTTTTCAAGACAATCTAATGTCACACAGAATATGCCAAAGATGTGGATTCAGGAAAATATATAGTGACACAGATAAGATCTGTGGATATTGCCTATTCATGTCTGCACCATCAATCAAGAGTGGCTTATATTCATCAAAAAAACGATCAAATCAGATAGACGACGACTCTGGGGGGTACTATGATGCGGCAAAATACAAAAAAGATCACAAGTAAGGCACAATTAAACACATGGAACAATTATCATGGGACTGGACATGTTCCTATATGCGGAGACATGGGTGCCAGGATATCCTGGCGAAAATCCCACTGGTGTAAAGGCTTTCACCGATATATTGAGTGCAATAGAATTTGACCCACTTGATGTCGATGACAACCATCCAGGACTCCACGTTTCGGTGAGAGTAGGTTACTGGAGGAAGGCGCACGCCATACACGCATGGCTCTCAGGTAACGACGGCGAAGTATTCTTCAATGCTCGCAATTTATATGTTAGCACTCAAAGATTGGATTTATTGAAAAAAATATGCCTGGATTCCATAAGGTTAAATGACGCGACGGAATTCAAAAAATCCCATCAGATCTTTTCTGGGCCATTAACAATAGACACATATTTCTGGGAAAGCTTGCATGGAACCGTATCCATCATTGATAGATTGATTAAGATAAAGAACATCAATACCTATTCTATTTATTACAATGCGTCCCGGTGAATATTATGAAAAAGATAAATCACGCCCTGTGCCTTGTGTGTTTCGTGGCGGCAAACTGCTATGCAGAAGAAATACAGTGGTCTATGTCTCTTGATGAGCTTGACCTTAAGCTCAATGCGAGCGCATCGAATATGAAGTTTGCGCCTTGGCAATTGGCGGACATTGAATCTGACCGACAAGTATCTGTGCAAATATCCGAGCAGACAGCCATGCTGGATCAGCGGCTGGATGATTTGAAAAACCAAATCAGACAGTCATCTCTACACATGTCTTCCCTGTCTACCGCGATAAGGAAGTTTCTGGTATCGACTCTCATGCCGGTTGATCTGAATAAGGCTGACATACCCCACCTGATGCGGTTGCCCAACGTCAATGAGCAGATAGCAAAGAACATCATTACCAAGCGCAACTCCATCGGCAAATTTGACAACGTTGAGCAGCTTCTTAAAGTTAATGGCGTCACGACGGCTGTATTCAACAGCGCCAGGCAATATCTATACGTGGAATGAATAATGAAACAGTTCAAGTGTATCAGAGATGAACGAATCGATAAGGGAAAGTGGACCACCGGCCCTTGGTCGAACGAGCCTGACCGCGTCTCCTGGATAGACGAGAAGACACGGATTTGGTGTGCCATACACAGAGACGTGCGTGGCGGCCATCTTAACGGCGGCATAGTGGTAGCCCAAACACATCCATGGTTCAGGCTTGCGGCCGGCGAGATCCCATTTGCGCCACACGGTGACATCTCCATATCCCGCAGGATTCCTATCTACCTTAAGGACATCATGCCACCCCGCG